>Ga0065711_1009007_pt1 | contig 11799 bp, 7 predicted proteins | sample Hoacrofraction12_FD_59098 | JGI IMG/M metagenome (GOLD analysis project Ga0065711, IMG submission 59098) | Hoatzin crop microbial communities from Cojedes, Venezuela - Epithelial fraction 12 v2 (version 2) | ecosystem: Host-associated > Birds > Digestive system > Esophagus > Crop | place... | reverse complement strand
ATCCATGCTGTGAAAATCTTACTCTACAGAGGACCAGACTGTTGCTTCAGCAGTTCAGCTTCATATACCTTCTAACTCAGTCAAGAAGCATTTTTCCAGGCTTGCACCTAACTTTTTCTTTCTGTCCTGCTTTGAACCTTATCTGTGTGACAAAGCAAGATTGTCTTGTGGGGTTCTTGGCACGCTGATTCAGTGCAGGCTGGGTTGAAACTATAGGAACAGAGAGGTGTTTCTCTGCAATGTTTCCTTTTGCTATAATAGGAAACAAGATGCATGGGTGCTGACCGTTGGAAGAGGTCAGACAAAATCTACCTTCTTTATTTTAGCCATCCATACCTTTGCTGATGTAGAATTGAGTGAGATTGACTTTCTTCTGAAGAACTGTTGGCAGGTGACCAACACTTTATTGAAGAACTCTAATGAAGACTACTTTTATCAAACCCATTGTTTTCTGGCAGGGTCAAGCTCCTATTAATATCAAAACTATTGGTTTAATCCTTACATAATAACATAGTTTATACCTCTTGTACTGCACCTGTATCAGACTTGAGGCATAAAAGTAGTGTGACAATGGACAGACTCTGTTCCAAGGACTTGTTAGCTATACATCTGTGACTTCAAATGCGCTGCAGCCTTTTGGGAACCATGTTCTGTAGCTTTCTTTAAAAATCTAGCCATATCTTAAGGGTGAAATTTTGGACTCTGAAGTTTCTGTATGTTGGCTTAAGTGAGGCTGTGATTTCTCCAAGACTTATCAAACAACAAAAGTTGCAACAGGCTCAGGTAATTAGAGCCTTGTTTTAAACTTCTGCTGCGATTTAACTTCTGTAAGAGTGTACCTTTTATCATCACTGGTTGCTTGGCATCTTTTCATGCAAGTCAGGGAAGATGCTACAAAGCAGCTCGAAACTTCCATTGTCTTTCAGGGGATGATGGATAACGCCCTGATGAAACCTGGGCACTGAGATCACAGGGCACTTTGCCAGCATAGCATAGCTATTTTTGTAACTACCTGTCTTTCTAACGTGACTCAGTATCAGCAATGGCAACTCTAGACTAGAAAGACGTGCAGATGCATGTTTTCTGTGTTGGCTTTTTTTTTTGAGGTCCCTGAAGTCAGCTTAAACTTCAAACACATTTTGATCGCTAATGCTCTCATTGGGTCTAACAGGAGCCTTAATGAGTCTCTTTGAGAAATGTTGCTTGTAGATTTTTGATTTTTAGTAAACAGGGTAGCTTTCCAATTTTTTTTTTTTTTTAAGTATTGGTACCTTCAAACACAAATGCACAGAGGTCCAGTATCGGAGACTGGAGAACTAGCCCCACAATATATATGTACAGTGATGCATGATAAAGATGAAATTAATATCTTTAGATGCCCTGAAAGCAAGTAGTGAAGAAAGCACATTCAGGTGCGCTGCTTCTGTGAGAAAGAGAAGACAAAGTCTGCATGCTGTTTGCCATCCAGGCAGGACAGGCTTGAAGAGAAAAAAGTCTTTTGGAATTGTTACTGCTACTTAGTTTGAGGCTGTCATGGCAGGTTGCAGCGTGCTGCGATTTTGATTTTTTTTTGTTTGTTTGTTTGTTTCCTTTTCTCCCTGTCTGCGTGGTATTTGTTATTTCTTTGTTGAAGGACCTATTCCTGTAGCACAAGAAAACCCCAGCTGCTTTGCAGGGATGCTTTCTGGGAGCTGGAAATAGCCAGTTAAATGACTAGTGTGTGGTTAAAAATTTTGCTGGGATGGATCGGATAGCTATCAAGACCCTTGGCCTAAAAATATGCTTACAGGTCAGTGCATGCGCGGAAGTGACTAAAATGGTTTTGCAAAACAGGTTGCTAACCAGGCTGTGAATCCATCTTGCTGATAGAAAGGTTGGAAGTTTATCACCCCGGGTAAAATGGGTCCAGTAATAAAGTCCTGAAGCCCTGTTTCCTTGGGAAGGTTGTGGGACAAGGAGAATCAGAATCCAGAAAACATACCTGTCTGGAGACAGGAACACAGTGGGACAGAGAGAAGCTTACAAATTACTTGTGTTCTTGTGTGGAAGCATTTTGCATGTTTGACTAGGGAACTCAACCAGGCCTGTGTCCATAGGTATTCATGCTGGTAATAGAAGCTAATTTTAAGGGGTCAGGTTTGTCAGTGTCCCGACCAAGCAAACTTTCAAAATTAAAAAGGCAAACAAACTTTCCTTTCTCCCCAGAAGCTCCACACCTTAATCTCATTTAGATGTGCATGGTTTGCCATTTGCTTGTCTTTTCTTGGAGTATCTAATTTCTTGGAGGTTTTTTGCTTTGGCATGTATGCGTGTTCTGTACTCTCTGTGCTTCTTGAATAGGAATTCAATGTTTTCAGAGCTTGCTTGTAAGCCCTTTTAGCATTGGTAGTGCTTTCTAGTCGATATGTGAGCAGAGAGAATTTATTAAAGGTTTTCCTAAGTGAATCTTAACAGTGTAGACCTGAAGTGAAGGGCTGGTCTTCCACTTTCACCTCTGTATTTGTGACCGATAAGCTTAAACAAAAATTCTGTGTCGACAGTCCAACTCTGAAATGGTCATACTGAGAATATCTATGAAAATACTCCGGAACATTGGATGTCCCAAATCTTAGTTTCATCTCTCCTATAGTTTATGATCTGTGTGTTCCAGCTCATTCTGGAGAAAAGATTAAGCTGCAAACACCCATATTGTATTTAGAGCTTGAGGAATTTGGTTTGTGCTCATACCTAGTATTTCTTTACTTCCTCATCTTCTGCAAAGTGGTTCCAATCAAATGGAACTGTTGAGAACTGGCTGTTGCTAGTATCTATAGACAAGATATTTAGATGCTGTTAAAAATGAATAAAAGCTTAGAGTGCTTGTAAGTACTTAATGTGTGTGGTATGCAAGCAACAGATCATTCTGTTGCTAAAGATTTTGGTGCTGAGTGCTATTAAGACTTGATTTACATGTGACTGTTCAAGCTGGACACTATAGTTTGGTATGTCCTGGTTAGATTAGCTGTCCAATCTTGCAAGCTTTCTTTTGTTTAAAAAAAAAATATTCAAGTAATATGAACTTGAAACATGGCTTCACTCTTCTATTTTCCGTTTGAAATTACTGGTGGAAGTGGTAATGCAGTATTCTCCTGGAAGGACCTGTATGTAACCTGAAGTCAGTTACTCTAATCAAACAGCAAATTGGGACTGTTGTGCTTGCAGCAAAACTCAGTTTGCGTTTTTTCTGTTGTGCCAGATAGCATCCAGCACATCTAAAAGGAGTTAAGTGGGGAGCAGGCATATTGGTAAGAGGTTCCGTGTCAGTCTTTGGTGCCATGGCATAGCATTGTGCAGTGACCAGGGCTTAGCTCTTGGCAACGGAGGTGGTTTGTCTCCAGAATCAAATGCTCAGGCATCCTGGAGCTTGCTGAAGTGTCTCCTCCTCTGCACAACTGCCACCACCAGAATGTTCTCTGCTTTCAGATTCAAACTGATTCACTTTCTTTAATTGAAAGTAACTAATATTTCTAATTGTATGTTATGTCTGTGCCCATGTAATGGAAAAGTGGTATTACAGACATGATAATTAAAAAGAGCCTACACTGTTAATAGAGAACAGAAACTGTCTATTAAGTAAGGTAATTAAAACCCTTTGGAAATTATTAATATATATTGAATATTTATTTTTAAGAGATCCAAGATATAGTTTCTTGCTTCCTTAAAAATAAGTAAATAAATTTGACCATAAATGGTCAAATTACTTTTAGTATGAGAAATGTACCAGCAAGCACTTACTACCTTGAGTGGCCTAAAGTTCAGCATGTGTTGTTGTGACTTTATGGGGAGCTCCTATACTTGTGTTAAGTTTATAAACCTGTCCATATAGATAAGTATTGAACTGTAAGCCACCAACGTCTGGAAGAAATCTGAAACCCTAAAAATCACATCCAAACACGTCATTGAAGGTAGAGGCATACAGATTCTGTAGGCACATGCCCACTGGGGGTCCTCCTACTCAGCCTCTGCTTGGGTGTTATGAAGTACAGTGCTTCTTGTGCTGGCAAACCCGCCCAGTGAGTGTGTAGAGTTGCTCGGGGTATTCTCAATTAACTAGAATTCACAAGCCTCCAAAATATGATTTATCTAGACTAAATACATTTGGCTGTGCCAAGACAGGTAGAGTCACTTCAGTTCACTAGGGAAGGACTAATGATTTCAGCTGTCTTGGTTGCAAGCTACAATTATAACCTTTGTTAGAGGCAAAATGAGTAGATTTTATTCCCTGCATTTTTGGAGAGAAAGGAAGTCAGTAGATTCTCATCCTAGAATGCGTAATTGTTGAATTGCTGGTCAGGTTTCTTTTATCCCAGTATGAAAATTGTGGAATTTGGTATCCCTTGATGGAGGGGAGATGAGGTAAGGTGGCCTGGGACTCAGCCCCTCCTTTTAATCACTGTTTCTGAACAGTGGAAGGATGCTCTACAGAGCAGGTGTAGGTGGAAGCATGGGAGCACTGTGACCAGGAGGCCAGAGTAAAGAGTAGCAGATGACATGAGATTTCACAGGTGCTGTGTGGACCAGGGTTTGTAGATTCTTCCCAAAAGGAAGAAACTTCTTCCTATGGAGAACATAAAAACACAGCAAAAGTCAATGGGTTGTATCGGTGGTCTATTGAGTCCAGTGTTTTGTGTCTGACAGCAGCAGAAACCAATGCTGTTTAGGGAGAACATGTGACCCTGGCCACTTTCTGATACCCATTCTGCTCACAATCCATCAGCACCTGGAACTGTTGTGTTAGGCTGCATCCCTCCCTGTCCTTCAAGTATTTGTTTTTAGACTTGCTGAGCAGAATCTTTTTTTGTACGTACTGATTTTTTTTTTTTTTAAAGGAAAGAAAACAGGAGAATTGAGGCTAGACTTTGAAGGATATTTGTCCCATGACTTGCCTGATTTCAGGACCATAGTAATACATTTTGCAAAATTGTTGTTAGAGCACATCAGGTTGGAGTACAGTTGTTCAAATGTAATGCAAAAATAAATGTTGTTCTTGAATTTGCATAATTCGTCATCTGATGATGTGCTTGCTGAATTGATTCCAATGAAGGGGTGAGGTTTTCTGATTTGCTTTAGTTTTAGATGGGGTGCATCAAGTCAAGAGATTAAGCACTTCTTATTAATGTGCTCGTCTCCCCTCCAAACCTCAAGCAAAAAAACAAAATTCCCAAATTATGGGAAAGCTTGGGTGTTCCCCTTAAGGGCAAAAGCAAATGATCCCCTTGGAGTCATTCTAATACAATTAATAATTAAGGACTGTACAGCCAAAATTTTATCTGAAACATCAATGTGTCTGCTACTGAGGAAGAAACTGGTGTGTGTATCTATGAGGTGGTCGGCTAGTGATACAAATTCCTTCTCCCTACTCCCAGAGTTACTGTGTGCCACTCTTCCTCTATACAAAGACAATTTGCTTTTCATGTAGTAATGAAGAACAATGTTTTAACAGACAAAGGCACTTCTAGTGTATTATTGTGCTGTCTTTTGAGTAGCGCTAGATGCTGGGAAAAATGGTAATTCACAGTGTGAATGCTTCTCGCCAGCAATGTGGGTTAGAACTGAGCATGTACAATCTATGTTGCATAAGGTACAATGGTGAACATTGTGAGAGAGAAAAGCCCAAATTATGGCTCTTGCTGATGGCCAAGAAACTAGCCTTTTGTATTTTTTTAAGATGAAGACAGCCCAAACAAAATCCAAAATATTGTCCTTCAAAGTGTGTATGTGGCTGAATTTAGTAACAATATGTTCAATTTTAGTGTTTGCAAATTCATATAAAAATATATAGCTATATTGCTGAAACACCTGTGTTCCTCTGCTTTTTTGTAAACTGGTATAAGGCACAGGTGGCTTCTCATTAACTTATTGCACATAAATACAAATATGCTGCACAGCTTCTCTTGCTGTAACTATATAATCTAAGAAACATGATTGCTACTGATTTAATGTAATCACTGTTGTGAGGGGAACATTCTGAGCCCTTTGTGAATGGCTCTATTCTGAGGGGATTTACACCCCATGTAAATCTGATTTAAATGGGAGAGTGGTGGAATGTGGCTTTCCTATTTAACCTATGCAAAAATCTATATTCTCCCACCTAGGTTTCTCACTGTGTGATGGGATACTCAGCTGGTACGTGGAGGGGAGGGGAAGAGCACAAGTCCAATAAGGACAGAGAAAGTAGGTAAGGGACTATCTCAAACAGGCAAGTTATACATTTTGATTCAATATTCTGATATTCTTATCAAGGCTTTCCAGAATGTGACACTGACTCAAGCTGCAGACAATAAGGAGAAAACAGCAAACATGTATCAATGTCTTCAGTGTTCTACACTGATTTCTTTTTTTTTTAAAGGACCAATGTTACAGCAGAAATAAAAATCCAGAAGAAAAATAGTCATCTTTACATGTAAAAGCAAATGTGTTTTTTAAAAATTATTTTAGTAGTTTAAAGATCTCTTTCTGTTTAAATTTATTGAAGTATAGCCAGATTTATTCAATTAAGATAATACACTTCAAGGTTAACTACCATTTGCTGTTCACTTAGGCAAGCTATTGTACAGTTATGTAAATTTCACGAACAGAGACACGACTTGAGTGTCTTAATTACAAGCAAAAAGTGTCATTTAAATATGAATAAGTGAATAGTTGCCTGTATTTCCTGTTCACATTCTGCTGTCATCTTCAAGACCAAGAGCTAGCTAGCCATCTATATTGTGCTTTCGGTTTTTCCTTCTGTCTCTAAAAGGAAAAAAAAAAAATCCACAAAACAAAGCCTGTCATATAAATGCATGTAAGGCAGATGATGTGAGTGTCCTACTCTTACAGTCGTTATTAGTACCGTGAATTTTAATTTATCCTGATCACAATGAATAGCAGTAAATACGCAGCATTTTTCTGTGGATTTCTCTGCATTTCAATATGATATCTATATTTAAATTGCACCATCTGTAATTTCTGTGTAAGGCACTTTGGTAGTAACTTTCTGATAAATCTACTAAGGGCTTATTTTGCATGCTTCTATTTTCAGTGCTAAGAGCTGTTATGAATTCCTCCCATTTATTTATATACACATAGTTGTGTTCAAAATAGTATGTTAATTTATATTCAGTCTAAATTAAATTCTATCTAACAAAAATTTTGCTAGTAATATTCTCTAATCTTCTTCAGGACCGAATTCCCTGTGTTCCTATCCTGTTGATAGACTGGGGTTTTTTTTCTCATTGTTTTGAATTGTTTGTCTCTAAAAAAAAAAAAAAAAGACCTAGAAAGAAATCTGTTGTTAATCACATATCAACGAGGGAGGGAGGATTAGTTAATAAAAACCATGCCTTGTTTCTGTGGACCAAATGGCTAACTCCGGTTCTCAGTATGTACGGAGTCTCTTGAAAGACCGTTCCCATCCTTCAGTGATGTAGCTGCAGCTCTCCCCGAGGAATGAGAAGTTCACTATTCACTCTGGGCTTGCATCACCCTTTCCAACATGTTCCCACTGATACATTAAAGGAATTAATTGCTCATAATGATCTCACCATCTGTTAACAGAGGTTCATACCTACAGGCTGGTGGCATGTGGTGGTCCTATTCAGAAATCAATAGGCAATGCTGGGGGAACGCTTTCCCACATTGCCTTCCATTGCACTCTGAAAAGGGGAGGAGAGCTCAGTGTTGGCCATCTGCTCCTTGTCTTTCTGTGCGAGAGACCTTGATGCAGTCCAGCCCGGCTCTGATCTGACTCCAGTCTGATTGGAATGTGGCTGATCTGAGAGCCTCTCAAAGCTGTGAAAGTGAGTCAAAAGGAGATCCCCATTGTCCGGTGGGGCTGAAAGAAAATGATCACTTTAAAATTCATAACTCCCAGGTGCCTGCCATCTATTCATGGGAAAAACTCTCTGAACTTCTCTTCATTAAAAAGAGAGGGAGTCCAGCTAAAAAGAGAGAAAAGGAAGTAGTTTGTGGGAAATGTGCAAGGGATTTCAGGCTAAACAAATGAGGAATTTGGAATTTTTATTCGTATTAAAGGAACTGTGTATGGAAAGGGAAGCATTTGTAAAAGCAGGGCCTCTGCATCAGGGGCCCTTCCCTGGGGTCCTTTAACAAAATAAAAAGGCTTATTTTTTTTTTTTTTTTTCTCCCCTCTCAGGAGTTTTTCCTCCCTTTTCCTCTTTCTTACCTGTGTGAATGAGGGTAGGAATAGTACATGAATTAGGCTATCTCTACTTTATGTGATAAATTGGAATGCATTCAGTCTGCCCTGCTCCCCACCTTCTGCATGTATTTTATTGTTTAGGCTGCATATAAAGCTGACCTGATAACAAATGTAAACTGAAGCTGAGTATCCTCATGGAGAGTGAGACTTTTGAGGGGGTGGAAGGGCTGTCCTGTCAGCTTGCTGCCTAAACTCTTCCCTGCCTCCATGTCTAGTAATCTGAGGATTTGCCGTATCACAGGAAGGATTTTGGTTTTCTTCTCCTCCCCCTGCCTTCTCCATCTCTTACCTCGTCTGAATGCAAGGTAGTGCCAAATCCTTCCTTATTCCTCAAGCACATTACATGTGCTTCCAAATTCTGTGTTTTTTTTGCAGGGCCTCGCGATATCTTCAGTGGGTTTATGATTGTTCCTGCAATGTGAAAAGTATTTTTCCTCTGATGCTGTTCGTGTGGCCAGAGGTAAGGGGGACCACAGGGAACAACATGTAGCAGATGTTAAGGCAAGAATGGACCATTTTGACCACTTCATCCAACTACCTCTGCAACAAAGGTGTTTGGAATTACTCCTGGTAATTCCAGTTTGGAGTCTGTAACCATAGGCTAGCTGCTGAACATCTTTCAGAAACATCCAATTTCAACTCAGTGATTTCCAGGGAACTTGTCCACTTGTAAACCGCATAGATACCTATCTGTGACCTATTTCCAGCTCAGGGTGCCCAATTCAAGTCTTACTCTGCTGGAGTTAGAAGTCTTTGATGCCTGATAGCATGAAGTAAGCCACACAGTGTGTCTGATTGCATATGTGTTTGCTGTCAGGCTGTAGTCGCTTATCTCCCATCCAAAGCGTTTGTGTGGTTTTTGACGTGACGCTGACATGCCTCCCCTATTCCAGGAGTCTCTTGCCTTACGATGCACTGTTCTCTTTCATTTTCCCCTCTGATATCATTTGGTAAGAAGCGTAGTGGTGTACAGAATCTCTTTTTGTTTTGATTTGAAGCGGTTATGAGCCTTCCCACTGTCACGTTGTTCTGTCCACCTGAACTTTCCTTTTAGATAGTTTTGAGATGGATCCAACTGCTTCTGATCATTATTTCTTTTTTGTTTATTCAACAGTGTGGGAGGATTGGTAAGCATTGTTCAGGCTCTCTTCTTCCCCAGAAATTGCTGAGGAAGTAGGCAGCCATCACCAAACAACTGAGAAGCATGGTCCTAGCAGGCAAGAATCTTTGTCTTCATGGTAACGTGCTGCATCTCTGTTCTTTACTTTTTAATCTCTGCTCCAGCTCTTCCTTAGTATCATCATCAGTTTCAATGATACTGTTTATGTCTCTCTGCTCTACATCTTCAGTGTCATTGCATGTACATCCCATCAGGTGAAGCGCTCTTCTCACCATAAACAAAGTCAGTATTTGCATAGTAACTTCTGGAAACAGCTAAGCAGCACCTGACCCTGGTTTACCTTGTGATGTTGGGAGGTTACACTGCAACTCACACTTAACAGTCTACTAAAAAAAAAAAAAAAAAAACCAAACAAAAAAACTCAAAAAACCACCAAAAAACCCCACATCCCCAACAGAGACATTCACGTTTTGCTTGTTAAGTTGGCATAGTTAGCCTGAATTGTGCCTGCTATTTTATATCTGGTACTACAGTCTTTAATTTTGTGACTGCTTTCTGTTGAATGGCTGTCTTTCTTCTAGAACCCTTATATGGATATTACAAGATATCTTGTAATATTTAATTATATTTTTAAAAAATCTTTTGTAATTTGTGCTGCAATATGTGGTGATTAATATAGCTATCCAATTGAAACCATTTTCAGAGATATGTTTTTTTGGTCTGTTTGTCTGCATTGAACTTTTTGTTTCCAACTAGTCTCTGAGCTAACTGAGCAGAAAACTTTAGTAATCTAAACAAACTAGATTTTCATTCCAAATAGCTAGAAATGTTGTAAAATTGAGCATATTATTGATTCTTATTATTTCTTTACCTTCAACACCAATGAAAAGTGGGACCTTCCCAGTGCTTTACACAGTGTGCGAACGCTGTGTGTAAATGGTGCCTACCCAACGGTTTATAGTCCAGATCAACAAGGCAGATGATCAGCGTTTGGAAGAGGTATGATGGCACTTAGGCAGACTGCCAGCTGTATCCTGGGCTGCATCAAAAAAAACATGACCAGCAGGGCAAGGGAGGTGATTCTGCCCCTCTACTCTGCTCTGGTGAGACCTCACCTGGAGTCCTGCATCGAGCCCTGGGGCCCTCAGCACAAGAAGGACATGGACCAGTTGGAACAGGTCCAGAGAAGGGCCACAAAAATGATCAGGGGAATGGAACACCTCTGCTATGAGGAAAGGCTGAGAGAGTTGGGCTTGTTCAGCCTGGAGAAGAGAAGGCTGCGGCGAGACCTTATAGCAGCCTTCCAGTACTTGAAGAGGCCCTATAAGAAAGCTGGAGAGGGACTTCTTACAAGGGCATATACAGATAGTACAAGGGGTAATGGTTTTAAACTGAGAGAGGGTAGATACGGATTAGATACAAGGAAGAAATGCTTTACAATGAACGTGGTGAGGCCCTGGACCAGGTGGCCCAGAGAAGTTGTGGAGGCTCCATCCCTGGAAGAGTTCAAGGCCAGGCTGGATGGGGCTCTGATCAACCTGATCTAGTGGAGGACGTCCCTACTCGTTGCAGGGGGGTTGGAACTAGATGGTCTATAAGCTCCCTTTCAACCCAAACCATTCTGTGACTGTTCAAAATTATCTCAGGCAACATATGACAAATCCACAAAACAATAAATGAAGTTATTTACTTCTTCGGTTCTCTTCGCTTGGGTAGTCCAGTTGAGTTAGTGTAAATCTGAATGTGAATTAATGTTTAAAAAGTGGTATATCAAAGACTATATGAGAACTAGCATGTTCAAACACCAGTTTTAAAGCCAGGAGAGGGGACCACAGTTCCTGTAGGGAGGAGTTTGGGCAGGAAGAGCGCGTGATGATCACAGATGGAGAGGAGAATGGAAGGGGTTTATAATATCAAGGCTATGGTTCTATGCTAATGTTTCTTCAGGAGCAGAGAGAGTGTAAAGGTTACACAATGTACTACTGCTCAGCTTTATTCACTTCCAGAAATTGCTTGCTTTCTGTTGATCAGCTGAAGTGTTTGCACTGTGATACTTTTAAGGAAGATCTGTTAAGATAATCTGTTTGGGTTTTTTTAATAACTACTTTACAAAGTTTGTGGTTGTTTTTTGTGGGTTTTTTTTGTTTGATTTTTTTTTTCTGTAATATTGACAGAATCGTAGCAAGGATACACCTAGGTAAACACCTGAGTCAGCACAATTGATGGATAGTAGCCCCCGATAGGAGTACAAACCTCAAAAGTAAAGGGTGTGCAGACTTAAACCAGACCTATCATTGATGTAATAGTAATATGCAATCACAGCTAAAGATCATGTGTCTGTTATGGAAGGTAGGGATACATGCTGTTGGTTCTGGTAACTTAAGTTTCAGCTTCCATGTTTATTTGATTTTTTTTCTTCACCCCCCCCCCCCCCCCC
>Ga0065711_1048452_pt1 | contig 11800 bp, 8 predicted proteins | sample Hoacrofraction12_FD_59098 | JGI IMG/M metagenome (GOLD analysis project Ga0065711, IMG submission 59098) | Hoatzin crop microbial communities from Cojedes, Venezuela - Epithelial fraction 12 v2 (version 2) | ecosystem: Host-associated > Birds > Digestive system > Esophagus > Crop | place... | reverse complement strand
CCGCCTGGACAAGATCCTGTGCAGCCTACTGTAGGTGACCCTGCTTCGGCAGGGGGGTTGGACTAGATGACCCACAGAGGTCCCTTCCAACCCCTACTATTCTGTGATTCAGGAACCTGCAGCCGTGCCCCCCCATCTTGGAGCTACTGAGGTCAGAACAGTGCTAGAAATGCAGCCTGACATGGCCATGCGCAGCTCAGGATAAGCGTGAGATGGCTGAAGCCCGCACAGCATCTTCCTTCTTCCAGGCCATTGCTGGCAAGGCCCAAGTGAAGAACATTGCAAACCCACGCACAATGCCAGCATCCAGACCTGCACAACCCTATAACCTGGGGCAATCCCACAACTGCCTACAAGATTCTAGTGTCCTTTAGTCAAAATGGATTAGATAAAATGATTATCTGGCTCTTTGCAACTAAAGTCAGAGTCACCAAACTCCCAGTGGAGGCTATCAACCCACCTAAACATCTGTCAGACCAAACCAAAGGCAATTTGCATCTTTACATTGGTGGTGTCTGGTTGAGGATGTTCAATTACTTGATAAGCCTGAGTGTGAAAAGGATTGATGTTCCCATTTTCCCCAGTTACTCATAGATCTATCTGTCTCTCTGCATCATATACATTTTTGAAGAGCACATTAAAGACCTTATCAATATTTTTTCAGTGTCCACAAAACTTTTGAGAAGGTTTCTCCCACCCATAAGCAAAGAACACAGTGGAGAAAATGTCTGCTAGCTCTGTGGGAAATGTTTTCTGTTCTGAAATGGAACAAAATTTTTTTATTATAAGCTCTCCATGAAAAGCTGTTCTGGGGGGGAAAAAACGGAAACATTCCTTATTCCTACGTGGCAAAGGGAAATCCTGTTTGTCTCCATCTCTGTGGGATTGCCCAGGTCTAAGCCATTATTCTGAGGAGTCCCAGGCCCAGTGGTCTGGGGCCAAACTCCTCAATCCCAAAGGGATCCTGCAGACATCTGGCTCCAACACCTTTGGGGAGGGATTCTGGAAGCACCAAGGATCCAGGAACAGTGTATAGAGCTGCTGCATACATCCAAGTCACCTTCCTGGAGATAATAACCCAGAAAAGAACCTCAAAAATGACTAGAGCATGAGAAAAAAAAAAAAAGAAAATTAAAAGCTTTCCTTGCAGTGAAAGGCATCTTTATCTGTGTAGTTCATCTAAGAGAAGGTTAAAAGGTGGCTTGATCACAATTTACAAGGGGCTGCACCGAGACACAGATGGATCTCATGTCTTTTTTTCTCCCAGCTATTAAAGAGCCAACACTGGGAAGCTAGACAGATTCAGATTGGAAATGAGGTGCGAATTTTTAACAGAGCAGGTAATTAATCATTGAAACAGCTTACTGAGGGAGGTGGAGTATTTTTCATCACTCTCAGTCTTTAAATAGATACTGGATTTCTTTTTAAAAGAAGACATGCCAGGTCCCAAACAAGAGCCAGGGGCCCCGTGCAGGATTATCGGCCGAGCCCTTTTCCTCCGCCCCTACTGCATGGCACGGGCTTAATAACCATAACGCACTATCCGGGCTGAAAAATCTCTGGAGGATATTCATACCATCCAACCTTAGATACACCTAGCCTCCCTCTACAGCCGAAGGACGCAGCATATCTTCTCCAAAGGGTGACATACAGCAGGGGCTAAACTTGCGTGCTCTGAATAGCCACCATGCACAGCTAAGGCTACTGGTAACCAAGTTTAAACACCAGCAAACTGAAGATAAACTCATAATCAGAAAAACGGCAAGCCACCCTTATGTTGCAGCCTTCCCCTCCCAGCCCCACTCCCTCCATGGGGGTGCAGAGCCGCACAGGAAGAAGGCAGCACCCCTCTGACCGCTCTCCCTCCAGACTCACGCAGCACTGGAGAGCCACCAGAGAAGTCCTACTGAACCCTCGCTCTGCTCCCCACCCAGCTGTGGGCCAGGTGCCCCTCGCCAGTGGGGCAGCACACCCATTTCAGTAGCCTCGGTCGCACAGTTACACAAGACCTTGCTACCTTCTAGTTGCTTCTACTGTAGGGAAGAGGAGTTTATTTCGTACAAAGGCAGAGCTTACCAGGAATATTTGATGGAATAGCAAGAACCAATTGGATCCCAAATAAGCTTAGAAGAAGCAGCAGATCACCTCTTTCAGGTACCACTGTGGAAAGCAGCCTTACATGTCTTCATTTGGTAAGATTGCCTAAGAATCCTTCACATCTTTTAAAGAACAGTAATTCTTTATACATCTTTACAAATATTTGCCTTTTTCTGTGCTGCTAACATTTTCTGTTGCCAACATATATTGCCAACTTCTGTTTGAAATGCAAGGAATGAACCGTCATAATTTTGGACATATTTGCAAAAAAAAACAAAACCAAAAAATAAATCCCCCTCCAGAAAAAAGCAACAGACTTAAGAATTTTACCAAACCAGAAAACAATTCATAGTCAGATTCATAACCAGATCTCTGTGAAATCTGTTTTAGCAAATCACATCCTGAAGTAAGAGCCAATGTTTCTTAGCAGAAACACAAAACATTTTAGGTATCACTTCTGTCATGCATAGTTCTATAACAAAGACCACGGTGACTGGCATCAGACTAATCACCTTGCTTGTACACAAAGGTTACAGCAGACTAATTTTTATAATTACTTGTGAAGTGTTGAAAAATTAGGTGTCTGGCAACTACAAACTAGAAAAAAATGCACTTTATTCTACAGGAGTTAACTCCAAGAAACACACACGTTCATTAGATTCTATGATCCCTCACTGTTTCCTCTATATAATTTTGCAAAATTACATCACTGGGTTATAAGCTGTTTGTTTTATCAGACTTCCCAAAATATTTCTGATTTTAGCTTGGTAGCTGCAACATCCACCCTTGCCATGAATGTTTAGGATTGAGATACCCAGGACTTCAGATTATCGTAACAGAAAAAAAAAAAAAAGAATGTAGACACACACATATAAATATACATATATATACACATATGCATATATATATAAACATGCGTATACACACATATATATTCTATACATAGGAATATATTTCTAGAGAAAAATGTTTCCACTAACAGTTTGAGATGTGACCTTTCCCGTTACTGAATGCTATTACATTTTGACTACTAATGAGTAGCAAAACTTGGTGTTAACACATGGGATAGGCAGGCACTACTTATGCGCTGCTTATCTGCGATGCCTATTTACAGATATCGACATTTGTCTGAAGTCAGCAGCTCAAGCAAGCAGCTATGTCCACTTGGAGGGCTTAGAAAAATGCAGCCTGATCTAACAAAATGAAACAAAATTTTGATGACTCACTGTCTGACACATCAGTGGTACCCATCGCAAGATCAACTGGGAAGGAGGACTTGCCCAACTCTTCATGAACCACATGTATGAACTGGAATTACAGTAATGTTAATTGATATATGGAGCTAGAGTAGCTTTAGCAGGATACTGCGAATATAGTTATGTACAATGCACCATTTGCTGACATTTTCCAATCCATTTGGCAGCATGGTGCTCAAGGAGCACAGAAACAGCCAGCATTTAACCATGGCCTTTAAGCAGTTTGCCTGTAGAGACATGACTCACAAAGCAAGGTATTCTCAGCTGAGACAGCAGCTTCTGAGTCAGCAGCGAGCAGCCAAATGTCTGCTAGTAAAGGCGATAAAAAGGTCAGACTGGTGACTTCAAGTGAAGGAGGAGCTGGTAACAAGTTGAGCTCGCTACCTTGGGCAGCACACTTTGGGTGGAGATGCTGCAAGACGTCCTCCTGGCACTGCAACTAACCAATGAAGCAGTAGGTGCATTTTGGACTGATTTATCAGTCCTTGTGGATACATCTCTCCAAAAGCCAGATGTTCTCTGGAAGAAGAGAATGACGCATGGGGCACTGCCACACAGAAACTATCCTGTGGTTTCTTCTTAAAGAACAGGAATTAAATAGCAAAACTGTTCTTGCCATTTATGGACTTAAAGGAAAACATGTCCCTGCTAATGCTCATCTGTCCCTTCGCAATAAATTATACTTGTAAGTCAAAGTGTATCTCAGCATAACAGGAAAACCATGAGTCAGAGGTGGAACAAGCCCCTCAGTTCCAGCAGGGAGGGGGCCACACCGAGCCCCAGTGCCTGCTGCTGTCACCACAGGATGGGTACCTGGCAGAGACGGAGCCAGCGGGACACAGCGGCAGCTCTCAGACAACCTCCTGGGGTGCCACATGTTTCTCCACAGCACTGCCAGCCAGAGAGGACGAAAGTTTCGCACGTAAACATGAAAGCTGACCACTGAGAAAGGCCCCCCTTTTCTTGTGCTGCCCTGTAAGCCAGGAATGATGGCAATAGGAAATGAAGACTGTAAAGATTAAACTAAATTTAAAGAAACTACACCCAAGAGGATGCTTGCATTTCTGAGTTCCCCTGTACTTGGTGAGGAGTTCAGCATGACGTGCGCACCTCTGAAAGAAGCAGCTACAAAAACTCATCACCAGTTTATATGCTGTGCTTATGTTCTTCAATGGCATTTTGCTTACCTGTTACCTGTAATAGCGCCAGAAAGAAGACCCCAAGAAAATCATCTGCAAATGTGAGAAAAGCATTACACACATAGAGTGAAAAGAAGCACTGCAAGGATGCCATGAATTGTACGATAGCTAAGTTTCCTTTTTTTCGTCCGGGGTATAGATTCAGTAAGGGGCACTGTGCTTACTTGACAGTGGTAGGGGAAAAAGTAAATGCTTCATTTGTTCTGGTAAAGGTGGAGCAAAAGCTGTCTAGGATGAAAAGACTCAAGTATGAGAGTACATCAGTTGAAAACTGCTCCACTTTTTCTGGCCTCTAAATACAGGTCTGTATGAGAGCAAACTGAATGAATAGGACCATCACGACTCTGGAAACAGAGGAGATTCAGATGTACTGGGATGAGCAGAATTAAAGCCAGACTAGTGCACTGGGAACACAGAGAGACTGGTACATAACCTGTGGGCGTGAAGTTTGGTGTGAAATGGGAGTGACCCTCCTACACGATGAAGCCAAAAATACTCCCTGCTTGCCTGGGGGACAGTGCAAGGGCACAGCAGGGTGTCTGAAGGTGCAAAGCCCTCTGGAATAGCAGTGGAGGGCTGCTTAAAGTGCAGAGAGACAACCTTGGTGCAATCACAACCCTGCTGCTTTTTGGGCACGGCCACATCTACCAGCTCTTTCACAGAGTGACTGGGCAGCATCCCAGGGAGCACTAACCGGCACGGGCCAAGCCAGCCAGGGAATGTGCTGGTGTTTAAGTGGCACAGGCAATCAGAAAGCCAGCTTTCAAGGATGCTATGCTTTACTCTGCAGATTATTTTCTGCCAACATAGCCAGGTTTGCACCATTGCTTGGCCAAGGGATCACATCCCATCCCTGAAACACACCTGTCTAGGAGGGCAAAAAGGTCTCAGCTTCCCCCTCCTCCTAACTCTCCGCATTCGGGTTGTACCTGTCACGGCAGAAAGCTACCTCCTCTGCTAATGTTGTTTCCTCTCCTCGAGGTCTGTTACTCCCTTTCTATGCTTACCTGTAGAGATTCAGGGTGCTACAGAATATCAGAGCAGATGCTACAGAGCTATCACGTGGCAGCGATCCCCAGCTGACTGAGCCATTCTGCAGAGATTTAGGAAGAAGGGAGTTCCCTGCAGCACAGGATATTGTCATTATGCAGCACAATCAGGTGCTGTGAGGAGATGCTCTTTTTTCACCAAACAGGGTTCCCCTGCGGCTCTGAGAGACGCAGAGGCTCGCTGCCTTGTGCGAGACCAGCAGGGCTGGCAGATCTGAGCTTGGATTTCTCTCAGTCAGGTATCCTGAGCTCTGTGAATAAACGGTGCAGATGACAAATGGACACTGTTCACTACCTCAGGCAAGCGTCCTCCCCTGGCCTGTAGAGAAGGCTCCTCTCTCGGGCAGCGAAGAGGTCCATCATCAACCCTCCCTGCAGGGCCAGGGGGCATGCAGAGCTTGAACGGAGAGACTCCCCCAACCCACGCCACTACACACCACACAACCAGAGTCAAAGGGGGAGAGGAGAGGAAGTGTTTTGCTGCTCAGAGATCCGTTAGGCTTCTGAACACCCCAGGGGGCACGCACGGTTGAAAGGAGAAATCTGACTGTAAGCCTGAACACCCTGGTTTCCATTGGTTTTTCTGATCTTTAACAGTATTTGATCATACAGAAAGCTGTTTCACAGTTTTTCCGTGCCATTACTCTGGTGTGTGTAACCCGTGATCATCGGGAGTAATCTAACCCACTTGCCCACGCAGCAGGACCACTCATGAAAGCAAAGTAAATTTGACTCTGGAGTGCTCGGTCCAGTTGCTACGGCTGACGCTGGCTCTCGCTCCCCCTTCAGAGGCCCCAGCAGAGGACTTCTTTCTGCAAAGCAACATCAGCATGTCAAGTAAAACCAATAAAAGAGAGAAAAAACAAATGCCTCCGGCTCTGTAGGGCTTTTAAAGCATAGCTGCACTTCAGAGCTTGGAAAAAAACCCACGATGCCCGGGAATGCCCAGGAGAGCAAAGAGAGCAGAACCTAGGAGTCACCTTAAGAGAGGTCTCAGCTGTCCCCCTATCTCTCTTGCCATTTTTGCTGACTTTAACCAGGGTAGGTCAAGATGTGTTTGGGTGGCTTTTCTGCAGTTTATCGACTCTTTCAGTGGAAATAGGATCTGTGCCAAACAAACAAGAGATGCAGCAGAACGACAGATGACAGCTATTGCACCAGAAATCACCATTTTGTATATTCTTATTGGTGCACTTAAGTATTTTTCCATGGCCAAGCAGTAGAAATCAAAAGTTTTTGTCTCATACATCTTTTCTGTGGCACTGGGTCTTCACAATGGCATCAAGCACTGAATGCCCTTCAGAAGCTGGGAACATGACACTTCCATGGACTACGCTCTAGAGAGGCTTCAAAATGTAAATGCCACCCCACTGGGCCAAAGTCTTGTAGCTGTGACATCTTAGGATGATGAATTTTTTGGCAAATCCAAGTCAGGGTTCCCACCGAAGGGCTTGAGACACACTCCAGAGGTGGACAGCCCTAGGAGAGGAGATGTATTGCTTTCCAGGCTCTCCTGCTCTGGAGTAATAAGCCAGATCAGTATTTCAGGCTTCTTGCTGTGGACTTAGGAGCCCCGGAGCCCAGGGAGGCAAGCTCTAACTAGAGTCCCAGGCAGCTGTTGGGTGACAGCAATAAGTCCAACGAGGATGTCACCTACTCTGAGCAGCTGACAGCATGACTGAGTTTCACTCATTTTAGAAGCACCTGGTTTCTGAAACATTAATTTCTCAGAATTCCTGGTGCACAGGGCATTTTGAAGCTGTCCTAGTACAGCCTAGATCCTACTGCAACTGTTCTTCAAAACATGATCCGGAAACCACGATCTTCCGTCAGACCAACTCCATGCTCCTCGTCCAAAACCTTCCTTCCAGAAATCCCAAAATGGCTCCTTCAAGCCAGCGGAGCCTTCAAACCCCAGGCCCCACCATGCTTCATGGACAGGTCTTTCAGGTGTAAATAAAGTTTAGGGAACTATCTACCCCTGAACACTGTTTTCTTTTTTCCTTCTCTGTATTCCCCCCCATATACTTTGCCTCCTAAACTCCATTCCACAGATCTGATCTGTGCTTGAGCTTGGTAAAATTTTAAAACATTTTAAGATTTAATGGGAAGCCATGTCATTTAATGACCCATCAAGCAAAACCCCCAAATCATAGATACTACATGGCGTTATTTAAACTAAACACTTCTATTCAAAATGAAGCTTCTGGTTTACCACAGACCTTTAAAATCTTGATAATGAAATAGAGTATTTCAGTTGAGCTGAGGGATGTTAGGAGTTTGAACTTTTTTTGGCCAAGTCCTTTGGTCACGCACACTGACTAAGTGATTATACCTAGCCACATATCCGTTTCAAAGGACATTTAAGCCCCTGCAAGCACAGATGGCCACCCATTCTGTGCACTTGACTGCCATCCTACTCTACTGCACACCTCTGGTTATCATTTTCTATTCCTTTTCCTCCAGATTACGCCCTTTGGGCTTGCTTTTCTCTGACTAGTCGAATCTTTTGTTCAGCCCCACAATTTACAGAATATGTATTTCACATGCATAAGGGTGAAAAAACCCTGTTGTTTAATATATCACACCAATAGAAAAAAACAATTATTCCCAGTCTTCTTCTCTAAGTACCTTTCTCTACTCTTTCCCACAGTTGGGCAAACTTAAGACTCAAAGGGATCTTTCTGTCAATAACTCTGTTGCAGGGAATCAGTACAAGAGGAGAATACTCAAAGGCACTAATGCAATAAGAAAGCTGCCGTGCAAGCCCTGAGCCGGAGAGACAGTGCACAGTATTTGCATTACCGTTTCAAGAAGATTTTTCAAATCATAGACCTTGAAATCTACTATTTGCAAATGAAATTGTTTTTCATCATCCTGGGAATAGGGGTCAAGAAAAAAGCTAATGATCGTCTTACAAATTATACACACAAAATAAGCATCCCTCACATGCAAAGCTGCTCTCAAGAGATCATTTCATTAACAGCTGCACAGTCTGAATTTTCTGGTCCTGGTATCCAGAGAGGAACCCGAACATCCACCATGAGCCACGCGGATGTCTCAGGCTTGTGTTCTCCTCGGTCAATCCCAGCTGCCCTGGGGGCTATTTGGAGGGCTCCTCACTGAGCCACCCCGCACGTTGTCCCTGGCGTTTCCAATCCCACTGTGCTTCTCCTTCAAAGGCCAGGTGAACTAGGGTTCTGTTCAGTCTTACAGAGCTGTGACTTCAGATTTGGCCACACTAGGAGACAGGGGGTGCTGAGAAGAAATCCCTGGTGTGTTTCACTGGGAATTACACTCAGCTTTAGGGTCCTTGTCTGAAATGGCCTTCACAACCACTTCGTATAAGCTGTAATGCCAAAATGTGTCAGACCCACTGCTCAGGCATGAGGCAGGTATTTGCGGGTCTGTGCTGCCCACACAGCAAGACAAGCACCACTGCACCCAAGGTCTACAGACAGAGCACCAAGTCCAGAGACTCTAGAAGGCTTAAAAAGGCTCTGCCGCGGAAATGGATCACCAGAAGCACCCTGACAAAATGTGTTCAGTAGGAGAGAAGCTTTCTCAATTTAAAAAAAAGCCACTTGCCCACTGAAACAACTCTTGTGCCCCAAACACGCCTTGCTGCTTTACCACCAGCCTTGCTCTGTACGGCCTCTCCAGCAGCCCTGCTGGCATCCTTTCCTTCAGTTAGAGGCAGCTCTCCTAGAGTCAGCTTGCTAACTCTGGAAAAAGTAAAGCTGAAGTTAAGCTATTGTAATGAGGGACTAGAAAAGACAGTAATTTTATTGTGCCACAAGTGCTAACAGCCCATTTTGTAGAAAAAGGTATACTGCTCTGTGGAGCAATAAGCTTTGTGGCTTTCTAGTCATTATCAGCACTCAGCTCCTCAGCAGAAGAGCAGTGATCCACACACACATCCTCCTCGCTGGCACAAAAATTAGGCCAGGGAGCCTTTCATCCCCCTTGCTCACTCTTCAATTCCCAGAAGCCACACAAGCAAAGCACGCAGACACCCAATTCCTCTTTCAAGCAGCTCTGCACCATTCACCACAACCAAGGCAGCCCTAAATTACCCCTTCAAGAGGGAAGGTATCAAGCCTACAGTTTTCCTACCACACAACCCAGTTTGCTGACCTTTTCGAATTAGCTCCTCCACAGCTCATCCAACAAGGAGGAGAGCAGTTTAGCTGGGCGAAGGCCCTCGCTCACAGCCACCAGCCACCCACACCGTGGCAAAGCCTGGACTTGGCAGGTCAGGCTGAGGAAGAGGAACGCAGTGGGGGATAGCCCTGGGAGGTGCCACCCTGCCATGCCTCTGCCCTAGCACAGCACTTATAACTCAACCAGACGCTACAAGGTCTCTCTTTTCTTCACCTAATGCTCAGGAAAGCAGCTCCTAATTTCACACCAGCTTTCCAGAGGCAAGCCAGCTCTGGCCACTTTTGACTTGTCATTGAAGGTGGTGGCAATAAATCACAGTAAGTAGATTGAGAAGTAAGAGCTGAAGGAGGAAAAGGCAGAGAACACGGTAAGAAGGGACAGCATCTTTGCACTCATGGGAACTGCACAGCTGTAAATCTTCCAGGTTGCTGAATTAGAGGTGCCTGTTACCTTCTCCACAGGAGTTTACTCAACACGGTCCTGCAGCCTTTGCTGGTGTGGATTAGCTCTGTGAGTCCCCATCATTCCCTGGATGATGGAATCAGGCCCACAGACTGTACCTGTCAGTGCTCAAGCTTCATTATGCAGAATAGGATCCAAACAGGCATCTCAATTAATCACACTCGTGTATTAGTAAGTAATTCATTAATTCAATAAATTGCTCCAGGCCATAGCATAATCAGTCATGTCAGAGACTATAACAAAAATCATAAACTGAAGTGTTAAACATGGGCCCATCCTTGCTGATTCATCATCTGTGGTAATCATTCATGGCAGAACAGGTATACTTTATATACTTTCAGACAGGTGGCATGGAAAATTAATCATCTTAATTGTGCAGGTTTCCTCTATCAGATCTGCTGATTGAGCAATGTAAGATCTAAGATGCAGAAAATTCCGAAGCAGGCCACCTCAGAAAAAATAAACATTTTTGCAATCTGCTCACTGATAGCCAGTAAATGTTCTGCTTGATAAATGGGGACTTACCCATAAAGTAACACAGAATTCCTCATCCCTAACCCTCGGGCACAGGGCTGAGAAGTTGCTGTAGAGACCAAGAGAAGCCGCAGCTGGAGCTGCGAGAGCACACATCGAGCATTCTCCTGCAACGCCAATGGGCTGCCCAGCATATTTCCGTCATCCTAGTTTCTATTGTCTGTTCCCAAACAGGCCACTTTTCCACACAAAGGAAAGCCAAATCAATAGGTTTCACTCATTTGGCCCTTTCCAACTAGTAACGACTATATGGCAAGGAAGAAGCTTTACATCACAGAACCCAAAGAACTGGGCTGGAAGGGACCTCAGCCCCCATCGTCCAATTAACCACCCCTACCTCATCGTTAACAGGTGCCCATCTAATTTCTTCTTACAGATCTCCAATAATATCATCGTCAGACAATATAACCCGGTCTTTCACTTTGTTAATGTTTAGAAATGTTTCTTACCATCTTCTTGCTAGCTAAGCTCATTACGACTTGTCATGTCTACCGCACACTTGGAAAAGAGACTGCTCCCTTGCTTTCTGCAGTAGCCTTTTGTGCCTCTGAAGGTTGTTTCCCTATTCCCCACGCAGTTTCTCTTCTATGCTCACGATTCAAGAGGTGTGATACTTATGGCTGCATTTCCCTTACCTATGGTAATCGATGGCCTTGCTGGACTTGTCGAATGCAAGACAAAAGACAAAAGGACTGAGGCATCAAGAGCCGAAGAGCTAACAAAGGAATTAAATAACTGGTGCTTATCTTATCAGACAAAAGTAAGGGGGGATAGCCCATCACTGTAAACTCAGTGATCTGCGGGGCGCCGCGGAGGCTGCGCAGCCAGAGATTGCTTTGGACAAAGCACAGATGGCCCCTGAATACGCATACCAAGGTGCCAGCTCCGAAGGCGTGTCGCACTGCTGAATCCTGCTTCTGACGACACGACATACCATGCCAAGAGCCAATCGATACACAATAATTGACTTAGTCCCACCTCGCAAAAAGATTTCCAAACATATAAAAACTGGCACTTGAAAACTCTCTTTGGGAGGAGG
>Ga0065711_1048451_pt1 | contig 11800 bp, 5 predicted proteins | sample Hoacrofraction12_FD_59098 | JGI IMG/M metagenome (GOLD analysis project Ga0065711, IMG submission 59098) | Hoatzin crop microbial communities from Cojedes, Venezuela - Epithelial fraction 12 v2 (version 2) | ecosystem: Host-associated > Birds > Digestive system > Esophagus > Crop | place... | reverse complement strand
TTGTGAAACACTGGAACGGGTTGCCCAGAGAGGTAGTGGAGGCCCCATCCCTGGAAACATTCAAGACCAGGTTGGACAGGGCTCTGAGCAACCTGATCTAGTTAGTGGTGTCCCTGCTCGCTGCGGGGGGTTTGGACTAGATGACCTCTAGGGGTCCCTTCCAACCCAAAACTTTCTATGATTCTATGATTCTATATTTTTACATTGTTTGACATTTCTTGTGGTCTGTAGATTAGATTTTACCTTTAGGGGACCTTTTGGTTAGTTTCACATTCTTTCTGAAAATTGTTTTTAACAGGAAAAACAATTAACTAAAATTTCACGCAAATTTCTTCATTACCACTGTTTTCCTTGGCCAAAAGAATCTGAGTCTTAATTTTAAAATTTCCATGTGCCTCTCTCAACATGTAATTTAAAAATACCCACGAACTTCTTGTGAATTCTAAACACTTGTTCATATCATTGTTTCTATTATATGGGGTACACTGTACAATGCATGTTACAAGCATCATCATGAAGGTCATAATTTGACACATTACTTGGCATGAAATCAAACCTTCATAATTTTGCCCAGGTGTTACAACTATTATAAAATAACTATTGCTTCATAAACTGGCAGGTAAAGCACAATTATTTTACTTGCACGTCTTTTTTTCCATTAAGCAATGTGAAATATGAAATCTTTGAAGAAAGAATTCCTAACATGGTTTTGCTGGTGAAAGCAATCAAAAGCACTGTACTCCTATGTTAATAAGCCCAGAATTTAATTGCAAAACTCCCACACACAAAAATGTCAGTTTTTTCTCTTCTCTATTAAAAAACCCTAGATACACAGCATCTAGAAATTTCTTAAGTCTAATGTAAGAGATTAATGTAAAAGGAAAAAGGGAAACCGGGGAAAAAAGGTATTTTTTGTTTAAAGAAAAAAATGCTTTCCAGTGAGAGCCATTTTTAAAAGAAATTCTTAGAAATTGGCAAGTTAGCTCTACAATTTTAGTTATAATTTGAAATATTTTGCTTAGCAAGTAAAGTGTAAACTATGCTTTTTTAAAAGACATTATTAGACCTGGTCAGATGCTTCCTACATATATAATTTTTCATAGAAAATACTGACTCAGAAAAGCCACCATTCTCTAAGAGAAGAAAAAATTAATTTGTCTGAAACGATGTCATTTCTCCTTTGAAACACTTAACACCTTTAGGAGGTATTCTCAGCCTAGTCAAACATATCAGTTGCTTCAAATAAATAGAAATGCTAAAGTTTTGAATTATTTAAACTTTGAAATGTATCTACCCATGGTACCACAATCGGGCTTTCACGTGCCTCAGTTTCCCCCTGAAGCCTCAGATTCTGTTAAGGAGCTACATTTGCCATCCAACTCATGGTTCCTCGTCATTAAGCCATGCAATGCTTCACAGGGGACGCACTTTTGGATGAGAAGTCTGGCCTACCAGCCAGAGTAGCAACACGGGCTAGCCTAACTAGAACCTTCACAGGGCATGAAAGTCCTATATGCACTTCTAATTCACCGTTGAGCTGACTTGAAATGAAGCATTGAGTTGGGTTATAAATCCTGAATGTTACATTTCAACATCCCTAAATAGAACTTACCAGCAATTTCTTGTTCCCTGTATGAAGAAAGGACTGATGATACTTCAGCTTTTTTCTGATTGCAATTTGCAGATCATGTTAGAGATAGTAATCCGGAAAAAATATTGCTTATTTTTATGGTGAATAAAAAAAGGCAATAAACACAATAGCTGAACTCAGTTGGCTCTGTATTCATGCATTTAATAATTAAAACACAAAAATGCTCTCATCAAGTACCAGTCTTATACTAGCTGCTCCCTTCACAGTGCCAACAGAAACCACAAGATTTCTAAATTCAGTATTAAAGCATACAGCACTTTTCTCATGCAAGAGCCAACATCCAAAAACATATAAATAAAGAACAGAAAAGTTCTGTTTCCAAATATGTTGTTAAATATTTTTAAAACCCCTACTATTAGACTGTGCCAACTTGCAGGCAGAGTCCAACAGTTAATTTCATGGGTGATTAAGAATGGATTTCAAAATAAGGAAGTTACTTTATGCTGGCCACAGCATCCTCTGTAGACTCCAGAAACAGTCACCATAATGTAGACTTTAACCACAGACCCAACACAAAATGTAGCTGATATTTAAATCCCCAAATAGTGGATTCTCTTCGTCAGGGCGGGTAGGAGTAAACCCAAACGTCCCCATGTAGCCTCATTACTTCAAATTATTCATATGCAAGAAAAGCAGTAACTTCCTAACTCTGTAAAGTTCAAAGGAATGCCCAGTTTAAGACAATAAAATGTGTAGAAGTAGCTGTTACCACGAAGTGGATGAATGGGTAAACCCCTGATCCGGAGAGAGCTGACGTCCAAGTGGGAAGGGCTGCACAACCATCCTGAATTGTGAATATCCACAACACGCCTGCTGCTGAAGCAGCAATTGCTAAGGGGCAAGCAACCCTATAGGTCACTGGATAAATCTACACTTGGATCCTGGCATTTTGCCACTCTTCTGAGCAAAGACCACTGACGATTGCGCATAGCAGATGAAGTTTGAATACACTAAATATTGTCAAAGAAAAAATGCTTTCATTCTCGCATTACCTCAGTAAACTCGGGAATTACTTGCAAATACTGACAAATATAACACGTCAAATTCTAACTGTATATCACTATAAACAGTATGTCAACCTTCTTGCATGAAAACCAAAGAAAACGGTAGGATGGCTTACCCCCTACCATTCCTCCTTCTCCCCCATGCCTGCTCCAGAGCTACTCTGTTGTAGTATCTCAACAGCTAGGATCTGGCCACAAGTCCTGTTGTCCATTGCTAGCTCTCAGGTGGGTACGTTTGATGACATGCCATTCTTGCATTTGTTCGTCAGGTACGTAATCAGTACTCATATAGTAATACTTGGAATCTGTCATAAATCATTTCTGACCCTGCTGATAGACCTCTGGGTCCTCCTTCACCTAATTTTTTGTGCATTCTTTAGCTGTAAAGTGAAAGCAAAATACAGGCGTAGAAAAGAAACTCTCTCATTCAGCTTCACTGACACATTTCTACAAAACAGGTGTTCACTAGACCCTGACACTTGAATTGAGCTGTACTAAAGCTTCGTCAGATGTGAAGCCTCAGCAGAGGTGTTCTGGGCTAGTGAGTAAATGAGTAGAACCATTTGGATCCTATGCAATAGAAGCAAGCATCAAAGAGAAGGAGGAAGATTTGGAGGATTAGCGATACGATACAGTGACTCTTAGTGAAACTGTGAGATAAACATGGTAGCACTTTCTTTTAAACTAAACAGTAAGTTTTTATCCAAGGTTGGGCTGATCTGTGGTAAGTAATTCCTTTGGCTCTGGAGAATGAAAAAAGGTCTTAAATGGGAAGCATCAGCATTGACATATATATGGTACTATGCAAAAATGCTCAGAAATAGAAATGAATAAAATTAATGCATATGTGGAAGAAAAACATCAGTAGTTTGCACATTTGTCCAAAGTAAAAATCCACTTCAGCAGAAGGCTATTTCCCAGTATCCAGCTTTGTAATCATGAGCCACAGCTGCATGGAAGCAAGCTGAAACCCTACTCTAACAGCAGTTCAACGCTGACAGCTACAGTACGAGTCCAAGATACAATTGTACACACAGCCACAGAGGGTTGGAAGGAAACACAACTGCTGCCTGAGTCTTTCTCCCTTTCTCTTCTATGTTTGGTAAAATTTTCTCTTGACTATCATAAACACTTATAATGATGGAGAAATGACAGCTTATCAGACAAACTACCTTTCTTTATCAATTTTAAAGGAAAAAATACTGCATCTGCATTTCTGCATTAAAACATTGTCCCATACCCACTGAAAATGGAGAAACGCTTACCCATTTTCTTTGGGTGAAAGAAACACCATGCTTTAATATCCCACTCTCCCCATCTAAGCAGTCATGTTTCCTAGACCCTGAGCTATTCCCCGTTCTCTGCTTTGTACTGTAGCCAGCACATTCTCACCTTCGGAAGCCTGGTGCTGAAAACCGGACCAGTAACTCCAGTTAAGCATTCCCAGTGTTGAGTAGAACTGGAAGTGTACATTTTACATGCAGCACATTTTTAAGCACTTTCGTATTAATTGTAGCCTCAGTCCTCACCTCCTTTGTTACCTTTTTTTTAACCTATATTCAATTCCCAGCTCAAACTGCCAGAACCTCTCTCGAAAACCGACATCCAAACACTCTATTTTCATTTAACAATTCGCATCTGATTATTACTGAATGTCACAGTCATATAAAGCTGCATCCTAATTATTTCAGGCCATTCTTTGATTCTTCAAGATTGTTTAGAATTTGAAACCTACCTTCCTACAACCTCATAGCTCCTCCCTACAGATTTTAGTTTTTAATACACATACCCTCCATTCTGTCATCCAAATTGTTAATGAAAATAACTGAGTTGTGCTGAAACATGGGCAGATACGAAGCCTCAGCAGGCTGACCTAGTAAGTGAATCAGCAGAACCACTAAAGCCACATGCAACATAAACAAGTATGAACATCGCACAATTGAAATCAGGAGAACACAAGGAATCTTCTCAAACACATCCAATAATGAAGATATGATCCCTGATGCTGAAGCTCCAAGCAGGGTGATCAGTAACTACAACGTTCAACAACCCTTTAGATGTCCCCCACTTTGCACAAAGCAGATTAAACTAAACAATAACTGAGAAAAAAACAACTATAAATACAGCAGAAATGGAAACAAGCAAGCCAATTAAATGGGTCTTTGTGTTATAGCTGAAACATCAGCCTTAGCTGTAGCAGCTTAAATTCCTATATTCCAAGAAAAAGTAAAAAGCAACTGTATATCTGGTATATTGGCCCAGATAAAGTTACTTTAGTGAACTACTTCTCACTCTCTCTGAATGCTAATGGTAAACATACCATTCCTAGGTAAAGCATTTGCATTTTTTGAAAAGTTAGAGCTATTTTGCAAGCCCAAGAATCTCTAATGCAGCAGGCAACTCTATTCTGTAAACAATCGTGGATTTCGGACTAAAAAAAAAAAATCCACAAGGTCATAACCTGCTTTAAGACTTGGAAGATCTTTGGTAATGCACACTCTACTTACGTCTTAGTTTTCAGGAGGGTATTTGAACACTTTAGCTGTGATATTAAGCAGTTAAGCATCTAAAAGGACAAAGATCACTGAAGAAAAAATGATCGCCTTTTTCTTTCTCCACTAGTAGAGTTTTAACAAGCAACTCTTCGCAGAATTAATAAAGTTGCAGTTGTAAATGTCAAGTGTTTGCAGCTGTCTGTCTCCTCCACCCTTCACAAAACATTTTGTGTTGAACATAACCGAGAAAGAATAAAGTGAAGCAACACTTTTCCTTTCAGGTATTTTTTTAAAAAGTGGCTTTTTCAACAAGTACTCCATAAATAATTTTGAATTTTCAACCATGGACAAAAGACTACCGTAACAGAATACTATATTCCTATCCATCCAGAATAAACCTGCAAAATTCTTCTTCCTATCACCCTTGTTTTCTTTTATGGGATAACTTCTGTATCGCAGCAAATACAAGCTCATTGTGTTCACTTACGAGACCCTTTTCACTACCATTCAATCTAACATCCCATAGTCATCCTGTCCCTGTGGGTCTTTTTCTCATTCACAATGTGTAAGATGTGGGTCAGGAACCATCTTTTTTGTGTTTGTATAACTACCAGCATCTGAGCCATCGCTGGGGTGGCTCAAATGGGTCAACAAGAGAAATTCAGATGGGGTGGGGTTTACATACTGTACATCGACAAGTCCAAGCACAGGTAAAATACAGGCTCAGACAGCAAAGGCACATCTTTTATCTTTGCAGTCCATTTCCCCCCCAGGGAACAGATTCTCTCTCACATATAAAATTCCTACTGATATTAGCAGAACAGACAGTAAGAACTGAATTCTGAGACCAGTGAATGCATCTACTATCACAGAACATATGGGTTTTCTTATCACAAACATGTTCACATTATAAATGCACAGGTTTTCTGGAATTCTAGGCGCATTTTCCAGGTATGGAGACTAAACTGTTTCAGGTATCAAGTTGCAGAAGTGTTACATTAATCCACGGCTATACATCAGAAAGTAAGCAGAGCCTGAAGTTTCTTAAGAGGCAAGATATATATTAAGTGTTCATCTTGGGCAGACGTTTTACTTTTACACACCAGATACTCTTATACAGCAAGAAATGGAACATTCATTCCAAAATCAAATGCAGGCATGATCAAACAGACCTCTTTCGATATGCAGAGCAGGACCTCATTCTCCGGTGGGATTTTTTGTTCTACAGATCCTGAAAGCTGAGACCTGCAGCGATGCAAGCCAGAAACAACAAAAGGAGCATAACTCTCAAACTGAAAGTACCAGGCACATATTTACAGTGTGACACTACCTGGAAATTCTTGGTGGTTTGACAACATAAAAAGATGCTGTTTTTTTTTTTTATTAACAAACTGAAATCTTTGTATCTAATGCAGCAATTGAATGGTTGGATATTGTCAAGTTACATTTGCATACTGCCTGATTAGTGTATTCTTAATACACATAATTCTAAATTATGTATATGACTATGAATTTTTAAAAGCTACCACAAAATCTTTTCAACAGCAAAAAAATTATTCCCCTAAGTTTTATATTTCTAGTGATAAAACTTCTATTAGCTATTCCAATATCAGATACAGCAAGGTGGCTTCCAAAATCATTACACACATTGTCAAATTTTCAGTTTTAGATTTTTTTTTTAAATGTACTGTCAAAAAAATTTCTTGGAAGTTTACATAAATACACCTTTGATTATTTCTCACAGTTCATCCCTCATCTGACACAAACATTGACTTTTTGTTATTGAAAAGTTCTTATAATTGAATTTCCTTGTATTCATTAGCTTTTAAGATACTTCCACAAAGAAAAGATGATTGAATTTTAGAAAGGAGATCATAAAGTATAAAATGTGACAGCAGAAGAATGCTTTATTTATCTGTCCATTAAGCAAAACTCACTATAAGCTAAGCAGTTCTTTCCAGGTGGAACAGATGCTGTGAGGACTAAGTCCAAACAAATGCTTTTAATATCCTATATGTGTACCCAAATACACAAAAATTAACTCATCCTAGCAACTGAAAAAAAATGTTTGCAGTGAAAATTAAGTTACTGCCTTAGCCCTCCTTTTGTTGCCAGTGCGCAAGCATATCAGCAAAATCCCGCAGGCCTTTTCTACTGAAAAATTTCTGATAATCCAATTAAAACAGCATTCGCTGTAAACTGAAGGACTTGAAAGAAGTAATATGTAATTATAGATGTGCCTTCCCATATGAAGGCAAAGTTATTTGCATGGATGACTAACATCTCTGGACTATATTTTGACGGTTTTGGTTGTCTTGCAAGTCAGTGAAAACATTATCTGCATGCAGTTTGCCATGAGGCCTCATGAACTGCAGCTGTTCGCATGGCTGCCTCTTTCCCAGACAAACTGGGATTAAGTTTCTGTTGCCACAAAAGCTCTGCAGGCCTGACAAGCATTCTTCTACCCCAGCGTTAGGGCTGTGTATTGGGCTATCATATGAGGATGGCATGGGCATGGCAGAGTTAAGTTTAGACATCACTTACATAAGCAAAAAAATAATATTTATTATTATTATTAATTACAGAAAACTAAAAAGAAGCTGAATAGGATAAACTACCAGTATCACTCTGCACTTGACAAGAAAAACTTTACATCACTCAAAGTGGGGGGAAATAACGCTGAAATTTTTTTCAAAGCCCCCCTCTTCTAGTAGTTTTGAATACTCAAGACTGCATGCAATTATCTAATCAGAGTACATTGAATCAATTGGATTTGTCTAGACAGTCACTACTCGCTATTCAATCCCACTTTGACAGTAGGTGATCTTCCCATAAACATATTTTCATGTACGCCTTTGTAGGATCCAAAGCAAAAATGTAGTTTTTGTGGTTCTGCTTCCCCAGGTTAGTACGCACTTAATTACTACTTATCTACAGCGTTTCTAAGTGATCTTGGAAAGCTAAATGATAACTATTGGCATAGCATTTCAAAACCCACAGACGGATGATGCTATAAAAGCACAAAAAGCATACTAGCACCGTTTCTGAAAAATGATGCAGTTAGTGACTTCGATATGTTGAGCACTACTGTTCTACTACTCTGTGTTATTATTCTGCGTAATACTACACAGAGCTTTGCACCTTCACCAATGTCCTTCATTTGGGGCAACTTGAAGAAAACGCTTTGTTCAGGCTCTGAATTTCTGACTTTGCACAGTCAGTGACGGCCTGTGTGTACCATTTCTAATCGCAGGGGTGACACTGATCAGTAACATGTACTTAAAAAATCAGAGACAATAGCTTGATGGTCTAAGATTGAGCTGTAACTACCACATTTATCACATACCCCATGGCTGGGGATTAAAACACTTGGGTGCAGAGAAACAAATCAAAGAGTGGATGTGCAAACGACTGCAAAATTATTACAGGAAAAGGTTTTATGTAAAACCTCTTATTCTCCCACAACCACAGGCATCATGTGGCAGAAATAAGACATTGTTGCACACAGTCAAATACGCTGTGCCTTTGCCTTAGAGTACAACGGATGTCTGACAGCAGTTCTAACCATAAACTCATCTACTGCTACGCATTGAACAGCCCTGTTCAAACAGCTTCAGGGCACGCGCAAATTACCACGTCTAGTTCTAGGCCTCTGTAGAGGAATCACCTGGACTTTCATTTTCCATCCACTTACTGAATGTCAGGGCCAACCACTATTTCACTAGTCATGCAACAGACGTACAGTAAAACCACAGTGTTCCTTATGTCCGATAATCCAAAGCAAGGTACACAGGAAATTTCAGAAGGTTTTCGGACTCCGGCAGGTGCTGGCTATACAACATTCAGATCTCGTACCCATGCAGTAGAGATCCAAGATTGATTACCACAAAACAGCTTAAGCTAAACCATACATTAAACGATATACAAGCACAAAAGTAATTATTGACTTTGTCATGCCTTCCCACCTTCAAATGCATATGGTCTTTGGTAGCTAACCAAATGTTCAATCATTTTCTTCAAGCTGAAAAAAACAGTCAACTTCCATGACACTGTTTCCTTTTTTAAATATACATTTGATGCTCATCAAATCAAGCTTGAAAGAACTAAGTCTGATGACCTCTCCTTGTAACCTCTCCTTGTAATGATGCAAATGAGATCACGTACACCTGCAACTACCCAAGATATTTCAAGTGCATTCCAAGACACATAACCCAGTCCCAATATACTGATGCAAAACCCATGCACAGCCACTACAGAAAATGCTTCAATCTCACTCCAGTCTGTGAAATTACAGACACAATTGAGTAGAGGTTCATCTCTGTGCAGAGCTAGAAGATACTTCTAGGTCTTGAAGTTTTAATTATTTGTGAATTATGGGCATAATAAAGCTCAAATATCCTTTGAAGTCATTACTGTTAACTGCACTGCAATAAGCAGAATATTGTACTTTTACTCTATGAAACAACTGATGCATGATATTACAGTACAGTAATACTGAGTCCCTGGCTAAACGCCAGCTGTGAAATTACTTTCTGCCTATCTAAAATTCCAGTGTAGTTGCATTTCGCGATGATAGTGGGCATATTCCATCCTGAACATCTGCCTGGCTCCACTTCTGCTTAAGAAACATCCTCATTAATTTTAGAAATGCAGGCATCTCACATTATTTAAGAGAATGAATTGAGAAATTTGCACATTCAACACCTTAATTTTTAAAGGTACCTTTTTTGATGTGTATTTAAAAACATGCAAACACTGGAATTCAGAAACTAGGAAACAAAGATCAATGGGAAAAATCATACTTCTACTCATTATATGAAATCGCAACAAAACTACAGCAGCTGTTTGTCAGCAAAACACAGTATTACCTTGCTCCTCACAGCAAGGAATTTGGAAGATATTTTCCAACTGAAAACTGCAAGAGCAGTTCAGGCAGAAAGTAATTACCCTCTCTCCATTACGAAAGAGACCTCACTATGCAATTCACAGTAAAACTGGTCTCTGCCTCAAAAAGTCTCTATTTTAAGAATAAGATGATAAGGTAGAACAAGAATAAGACAATGTGCAGCAACACTGACAAGGATTAACTTTCTTCTGAAAGACTTCCACGCTAGAAGAGACTTCCCAAGACCTTGAGAGGAAAAAGTGGTCAAAACCTCAACATAACGTCCAGTCTGATTACTCGAAACATTACATGTACATCTAGGCTCGTTAAGATGCACGTTAAAAATATTTTTTCCCTTCTCCTTCCCTTTTTTTGGTAAACTGGTTAACCCATACAATATTTACCATAATTAAGAAAACTATACTGCCTCAGGGATTGATATGCTTTTTTTCTTCCCAACTACCACTGAATCTAGGCTTCAGTTTGTGGGCTTGATATCTCAAATCCAGTCTTTCATGAAGACTTATTGTCCTAATTTAACTGTCCTAGCTTACAATGACAGCTATGAAAAGAGAGCGAACAAAAGGCACATAAATATTGCAAGACTCATGTAGATGCAACTAGGTTAAAAGTAGAAACTACATTTAAAGATTTACATAATTTCTTAGTTCAGCAGTGAAAGTATTTGTCTTCAGTTGCACTTACGTCTTCCTGCCTTTATCTTTCAGAATTTGAACTTATAAAAACATAACATTATATAAAATGGCAACTGGAGGGGAAAAACAAACCCCAGAAGACAATGACTGCAGCATTCACGCTTCTCAGGAAGGCAGCAGACATCCTTCCCCTAAATCCTCACTCAGCACATGCACGGAACTTTTCTGAGCTGTACAAAGCTGACGGAACAATGTATGCATCATGATAAACATACATGTACAAAACTATTCATGCAACATCTTCACTTACAGTAAGACAAAAATGTTTTCCAACATGTTTTTCCAGTATAAAAATGGATGGTCTCTTTTTGCCATCACACAGAACTGTGTCAATACAAGAGTCTTAGCAGCCAGCCACCTTTTGTCACTACACACTTCTTCAGTAGGGATGGCAGATACACAGGTACCTACAAAACTAGCTGAAATAAAAAGAAATGCTGAAGAACATGTCCCGGCACCCTTGTAATCTGCTCCATCTCACAAATCACGAAAAAGTACAAGAAAGATCCTTACTCTGTGAAATGCTGTGGATTCAATCCTATGTACAAACTTTAAAATTAAAGGTTGTATTTCTTTACATTCTATAATAATTTTTATAGAAGTAATTCTTGCTTTTAGCTATATTAAGGTCCTATTATCAACAGGTGTAAATTAGATGAAAAAAGACTACAAAAATGGAACATACACTATAATCTGTTTTTTCTACACATCTTCAGAATAAGAAGCCTCTTTGGGCCAGGTTTTTCCCATCAAAGCACAGATCTGAGAAAAGGAGCTTGTGGCAATCACCTGTCTTTTCCTCCTCAAAGAGACTGACTCTTTTGTCCAGACTGTAATTTCACTTCATTCTGAATTTAACCAATTTTTTATAAAGTGATATCTGATGCAGTTAAGACTTACGCTAGTACATATACAACTATCTGCACTGGAAATGTATTAAAAGGTTATTATAATTTTAACTACTCCCAAAGGAGCTGGATGATCACTAATGCAGGCAGCTGTCCTAAAACTCTAAGGCTTTAAGTAAAAAAAGAAAAGGGGGGGGAAGG
>Ga0065711_1013349_pt1 | contig 11800 bp, 6 predicted proteins | sample Hoacrofraction12_FD_59098 | JGI IMG/M metagenome (GOLD analysis project Ga0065711, IMG submission 59098) | Hoatzin crop microbial communities from Cojedes, Venezuela - Epithelial fraction 12 v2 (version 2) | ecosystem: Host-associated > Birds > Digestive system > Esophagus > Crop | place... | reverse complement strand
TTTTTTTTTTTTTTTTTTTTTTTTTTTTTTTTTTTTTTTTTTTTTACACTTCCTTTATCACATAACAGAAACACATCATTAGAGCAAAAAGATGGGGGCAGCCATCATAGCTACAGTTGCAAAAAAACACTTTACAAATACAAAGCATTCTAAGTTGTTTCCTTTGCTCAGTGAAAGACTTCCAGAACTGGTACCAAATCCTCAGGGTAGAAAGGGTGAGGAAGAAACAACAAAAGTCCTTTCAGGTAAGTCTGAACAGAAATATCTGTGCTAAATTGGACAGGGTGACAAGGATATGGTTTTTCGCCTCAAGACTTCTATCTTAATCTTAAGGTCTCCACAACTGGTATGTACAATTTCTACTGAAAAACATATACTGTATTTAAAGGAAAATACGAATAATAAGGCAGCCATGCAAAAAAGTAATTCAGAAATACTTACTAGTAGAGACAATTTTGCTTTAGAAACAAAAAACGGTATTACAGTTTCGCCTCTAATTTTTTTTTATCTGAACCCTAAAAACCTAAATCACAGAACTACATTTACTCTCCGTAATAAGCACAAAAAAAGCCCAAACACCCTAAACTAGAATTACCCAATACCTGCTATCCCTAGAATCACATTAATAATTTAGTTTGGTTGGAACCCCTGCAGGTCATCTAGTCCAGCCTTCTGCTCAAAACAGGGCTACCTTCAGTAAGGTAGAGAGTCAGGAAAAGAAGAAACTATCATCAACTACAAGTTACCACAGAAAAGAACATTTTATGTCTCTTTTTCAGTGAACTTTTTTTAAAGTAATTTGCATATATGCATACTTCTTCACTCTACAGCAAACTATCCTGTCCCTTTCACTACGTTAAAAAATCCACTCCTGCTTCCACAGACTCAAGCAGAGTTTAGTTACAGATTTCAAACACAGGCGTATCAGGTTGTGTACTCCAGAACTGGCAAGACAACTAACTACTAGACAGCAACACCATGATTCCCGATCTTAAAAATCACCTGCCTGGAGCCAGCACTGCTGCATGTCCATCCACACCCAACTGCAAAACAGTGCTTAGTTATGCCATCAAGTTACAATAATATTGTATATCTCAACAGGCAAGCATTAAAGATTTTTAGGCATCCTTGAAAATTAAAGTGAGAGAGAGAAAGCACAAAAATCTAACATATAAATATATATATTTTATGTTTTTATAAAAATGTAAATCAGTATCTATACGATTTCCAAGGGGTAGCTTATTATTTTTCTTGACATTCTGAAGCTATTTATACCATCTTCTAAGCACATGAAAATCATTCATAGACTGAAGTATAGGCAAAGGGAGGAACTATGTGGGAAATGTAGCAGGAAATTAGTAACGCTTTCATATACGCTTTTATAAACTGGTCTAAAACCAGATAATTTCTGAGTGTAGGCACAAGGAAGTCAGTAAACTGAGCACTAGACAGCATCTCACGCGAAAAAAAATTTGTCATCACTATGTATCTGATAAGCAAGTTTCTTCCTGCTCCTATTTATTTACTTCTCTCAGGAAAATTTGTACATGACAAACAATAAAATAAGTTAGACACAAACTGTAAAACAGGTTTCAAAAAAAAAAAATGCATGCAATATGACAAAGCTCATTCTGTGACCTTAATTTTCTGGGTTTAGAATCAACTCTTACTACAACATTAACATATTTTCAGTACATATATTTTTTTCCTTTTAAATTTAGAAAAGGAAAATCGTATCTATACTTCACAGTGTCAGCATTCCAATGCTCTCTGCAAAACTGCAGTTTCACTTTAAGGTCAATAACACCCAGGGAAAATAATCATGACCTCTGCTGCTGTTCGTTCTTGCTGGATGCATGATGAATTTTTATAATGCTGATCAAAGAAGAGAAAGTGGAATGGGAAGAAGGAGGAGCGATTTGTTTATTTCTCTGAGACAAAAATGTCTCCAAGGACAGAACCTCAGGTAAAGCACAAGCATTTGTATTCTGAACAAATGGCAGCAGTCAGTCCAGACAGGTTTTTAAAAGAAACCACTTTAGCCAAATCTGTTCAGCCAACGACACACCGCTAACGAGGGCAAGGCTGTTCTGCCAAAACTACTTTGAATTTCTATAGTTTGAGCTTTCACTTTTCAAACAGTTATGTTCCAAATTGACAAACGTTTCTCAAAGAGTTTTAAAATACAGAAATATTTTCTTCAACAAAACATGCAGGTTCCAGCAGGCCAGAATAGTAATTTTGCAGTCAAACTTAACATAAAAAAAATTGCTTTTAAGTTGTTCAGCTGTGACAAAAACATTGTGTTTTTGCTTAATGATGCAGCAACAGAAAGTCACGTAATATTTCCGAATCAGCAGACCACTGAATTTAGAGAAAAAATAATACAAATTGAATGAAGTTAAAAACATTTAAAGATATTTGTTTCAAAAATTCAAAAAGACCTATGAGCATTTCAGGAATAATCAACTGAATACACATTTCAATTTACTGTGTTCATCTTGTTGTCTTTTTTTGTTACTGGACCACACAGTGTATGTTGGCAGGTAGGAGGCTGATAAATAAGGCTTTCCACTTTAAACTGGTATTTTTACCAAACCCAAAAACCAAGCAGAAACTCTATTACATTGTAAAAATAAAGCCTGGAATACCTGTTTTGCCTGTCACAATGGAAACAATTGAGCAAGTAGTTGTTTATTGATCAATATGCAGAAGGCTGAATCTAGCGACATATACGAGTAAATTTAACCATCAAATGCTGGTTTCATTCTCTAATAAAAACACATCTCAGAAGAAAGAAGAGATTTAAAATACTGAATTACAGAATATATAATGTAGTATAGACTAAGAATATATTTCAGGGTAAAAAAGACACTATAGTCTCCAAAAGAAGATTGCTTTTCATGACATATTCATTTTTACGTATCACTCATTCTATTACTGTTGTCTCCTGCTTTCCCTTTGGATGGAAATTTCTAACAGTCTTCAAACTAAGATGTTCTTTACCAGAGAAATACTACCTGCAGGGTCAGTGGGGCTTCAGAAAGACCTACAGAAGTGGGACACTTATCCATTTAGTGTTTTTTACCAGGATGTATTTACTTAGAAGTGTAAACTGAAATGAGCCACAGTCTCCAAGAAGACGAGTTGCTCTATTTGAGGGGGCTCTAGGATGCTATAACATAGAACCGAAGAATGAAAAATAACAGTCTGAGAAAAATATACACCATTATCTTTTCCTAAACATTTTACAATCACCTGCCCCCAAGCATATATTTTAAAAAAATATTCATACATAGATAATGATGACCTACAAGTTCAAAAAAGCCCCACAAACGAAAACCAAAACTTATGCTACTTCTTTGGACAGCTGGCAAACTTCCCTCTCCCCTCCCACCCCATCTCATCTACCGGACATCTTTGCAGTGCAGGAACCTGGGAAAATAATACTAAATTCTCAGGGTTCCGATAGATACATGGTGGCAGGTTAAACTGGACAACTGAAACTAGTACGAGATTATGGACACATCACATGTATCTAGACAGTTTTACCAAAATCGGGCGTGTCTGGTCTGCTTTTGTACCACTTCCCGAACCTCTGCAAAAGCTCAAATTCAACACATCTGACTAGAAAGCTTCATTCCGTTTCGAGCCCAGGAGATGACAGGATCAAAGGCCTTGCTACAAATGTGGCACAGAAATGAAAAGTAACTTCTGTGCCCAAATAGGTACAGAATCTAGTCAGATACAGAGTATTTGTTGATCTGTCACACAATTTCTTTCTCTACTTGCTATAGCACAAAAGCATACAATTAATCTGTATCAGATCATCATCATAATTAGCACACTGACTATTATAAGGTAGGATCTTGTATTTTTTCTGGCAGCTGAAATGCTTGAAGTAAAGCTAAGTTTAAGATATGTAACTTAACATTCGTCAAATTCTCTGTGTCCTGTAAACATGGAAAACAGTATTCAGTGACAAAATGATTGATCAGTCAACTCAAGAAATAATTCACTGACCCAGCATACACCCATAGACACCTGGTACAATATACAGCTGGGAATAGTTGCAAGTAAATTTTTACATAGCTGATCAATGCTAAAAGGAGAAAAGGAAGTTATTGTAACCAGTAATTTACAGTTACGCATTCCTTCTGCACTACCTCATATTAATCAGCACCAAGTCTTAACCAACAGGGTCTAAACATTGGTTTTCACAATAAATATCACCAAAGATTATGGAAAAAACAATAGTTATGTAGTTAAGATTACTTAAAAATAGAGCCTAGGAAATTTTTTAAAACCCTTCAAACTGTTAAGATGATCTAAACAAAAACAGAACTACCATCTTGCTCTCAAAAAGAAAGCGGCTAAAACTGCCATTATCTAGGTGAGTTTGAAGGTCACATTGAAAATACCTATTTGATCCATAAACCTTCTGTTTCTTGGTGGACATGGATTTCTGCTAGCATTAAAAACTAATCTAAGCTTCCCTCCCGGCTTTTAAATTAATAACCCTAGCTCTAGCCTAACAGATTTCCTAAACTAAACTTCTCTGTGAAGTAGTGGATCAGTGCAAATATTAACTGGCATGAATCCCAAATCCAGCCTGAAAAGTCCTGGGATTAGACTGTAGGTGTCTGCAACACGGTGTTTAGACAGTACTTCAGCTTCAGGTGACCAAGGTTACATGGAACAACAGAAGAAATACAAAGACCATTAAAGTAAAAAGATCAAAATATTCCTTATTTTAGGTATTCATAATATTTATAATTATTGTGTATAATTTTGGAAAGCTTTATCTACTGTAATCATGTACTGGATGTAAAGCAATCTTTACAAAATAACAATTATAACAAAATGTTGGCGGACTTGTCCAGTACACAAGTACCACCTTTTGCTTTTATTTCAGACTGTGCAATACAACCAGCCATAGATACTTAGCTGTAATGAAATGAAGCTGGTTTCAACAAACATTCAGAATATTGGAAGAAACAAAAGACTGGGCAGGACTTCTTTATTCCTCCAAATGCTTGATTTTGTATTTTTCTGAAATTTACATTGTCAAAAAATCCAAATGTAAGTCTTCTTATATGGGAAAGCAACTATACCAATTAGAAAAACAGAGGAAACTCTGCTAGTTTTATTATATCTAACAAGAAGATATGTATGAAAAACGGAGTAAGAAGTAACCAAGTCAAACAAAATGTTAGAAAAAGATAACTTGTTTCCAGATCCTGATAAGTATTACTGCCAAATTGTTCACTGTTTTGTCAAGTAAACAGCTCTCACCGAGTACTCCTTGTTAGTAACTGGAAGTAGGAGATAAAAACAAAAATCCCAGTTTTGGATGAAAATTATATTTAATAAGGAAGAAGCCTGAAGCCTTAGTTTTACAAAAATTATAAAGACAAGTTGTATAATAAAGCAAAATACAAGCAAAATACTCATACAGAAAATTCAGGACAGATAGTCAGAATCACGTTTGGATGAGACCCTAGTGAAAACAGATAGTTAATGCTGAGGAGGCTCCTTTATTTTATGTAGCAAAGGCTTTGAAATACACAGTAAGGAAGAAAGGGCTAGAGGTATCTGCATCTCAGTAGAGACATTACCACCTGAACAATCTGTATGGACCTAAAGAAAACCTGGAAAAGTCAAATGAGTTGGTAAGTAACTTTTCTTCCATGGGCCTGTAACACCAGTTTGCTCTGGGAACATAGACATTTCTATGAAAACCTGAGAAAACAACAATTTTTCCTTTGAGGTACCGAGACCTTCAGTTTTGTTGAAGAACTAATGATTAAGCCTTTGTAAGTGTAATTTAGGAAGATAAATAACTAAGGGTAACATACCCCTATACCTAGAACACATCTGATAGGAAGTGAAATCCTAAACTAGTGGATTTTTTTAGTAAAGCAAACACGAATCTTCCCTCAGATGACAAAATTCTCAAATTAAGTAACATATAGATTTACCCACGGTTAGATCNAACAGCTGNCTGTGGTAAAAATCAGACTCACAGACCCAGGCGGAAGGTGATTTTATAAAACCGGGAGTACGCTGGCTGGCGATCTTTTTATTTCTTTTTTCATGGTTACACTCCAGGAATTGATACAGTAAAGAGTGCCATAAGGTCAAGAAGCTATCAGATCTTGTGGCTGAGAGGTCCTAAGCCGAAAGAAAGGTGTTGCTACTTTCACGTTGTCGCTGGGAAATTGTCAGTGTAGGTGTTGTGGGTTAACCCCAGCCGGCAGCTCAGCCCCACACAGCCACTCGCTCCCTCCCCTCAGTGGGATGGGAGAGAATCAGAAGGGCAAAAGGAAGAAAACTTGTGGGCTGAGAATAAAGGCAGTTTAATAGGTAAAGCAAAGCTGTGCGTGCAAGCAAAGCAAAATAAGGAATTCAATCACTACTCTCTATCAGCAAGCAGATATTTAGCCATTTCCAGGAAAGCAGGGCTTCATCATATGTAACAGTTACTTGGGAAGACAGACGCAGTAACTCCAAACATCCCCTCTTCCTCCTCCTTTCCCCAGCTTTTACTGCTGAGCACAAGGTCACACAGTCTGGGGCATCCCTTTGGTCACTTGGGGTCAGCTGTCCCAGCTGCATCCCCTCTGAACTTCTAGCGCATCCCCAGCCTACTCACTGTGAGAAACCGGAGAAGGCCTTGATGCCGCGCACAGTCCAGCAGTAACTACCCTAAAAGAACCACTGCCTAGACAGAACAGCCCAGAAAAGAAGCCTTCTGCATTTTGCTGTGGCACAATTAGCCAAAAAGTCCCAGACAAGTTACTTGAACACAGGCCGGCTGCTCAGAAGCACACATTAATACTGATACCTGAAATGCGGCAAATCTAAAATTCTGATATCTCTTAGTGAACAGATGGCTTACACTCCCCAAACCCCCCAAATTTTCTCCTAATAAAAACCCAAAGAAATCACAGTTTATGTGTAGTACTCAAACTAAAGACTATCTTACTTTACTTCAGCATAGAGTTATGACAACTTCTAATTACTCTTTATACCAATTGTCTCAACAAAAATGAAAAAATAATATATCAGGTTTCAAAATGTAGGCATGAGTACACATATACATAAACTCAATGGAGTTTCACAGCGAAATAAACAAAGATTACATATACACAGGAAAGACTCTTCAAAATCAGATGGGATAAATAGGTGTCATGGTCTCTTAAAACCCTAATACCTGGTCTAGTCTAGGTCAGCCTGGAGATGTCTGCATTTCTTTTCAGTTTCTTTAGGAATTTTGATTCTTTATCAGCCTATCAAATACTGTCAAAACCAGAAGTTTCATTTAGGTTATTTCTCTGTTGTTTCTACCACATAGTGTGTCCGAACAACAGGATTCCCTCCTGATATACTTTCCAACTCCAAATTTAGTTTATGAAGTAAAATAGTCTAGCAGATTACCAAACTGGGCTGCTTTGTGTGCTGCAGATTTCCTCTGCTTTTACTTCAGCCAGAGGGCACATTTCCGCATCACACTTTACATAAAACATTTTTGCAGTCTGCATCAAGCACAAAGTATAGATCATACTAGAGCTCTGCCTCCAAGTACAGATAAAAACTGCATATTTATAATTGCTCATTCTCATATAATTGGACATTTTAACAGTCAATGTATATCTGCACGTAAAAGTAGAGCTTTCTCAGGTCTTCCACTTCTTTTTGAGTTGGCCTGACACTTGCTAATTCTCGTATAATCATGCAAGATAAACACAGAGCCCAAAGTAATAACTTTGTCTTTCATCAGAGTTTAGATTAGGCTCAACACTACGTTGCCAAGAGTTACCCCTAACAGTTTAGGAGTAACCTGCCTTCCAACTTGCTGTAAGGACAGTATTTTGGAACTGGAGCAGAAGACAGGGTTTGAATTCACTGCATTTGTCTATTACTTACTTATTATTACTCTACTCCAACCCTCAGTGGATCTGCTTTATGGCAAGACTTCCCAGCACCGATGGGGATATTCAGAGCACACACAGTATCTCTATGAGTGTCTACACTCGTCACATACACAGGAATATGAAAGTCTACTATTGGTCAGTTAAATTAAGAGATTACTGTTAAGAACATTCTAATACTTCCCTTAGAAGAGTGGCATTTTAGGAAGCATTGAGCAGCTCTTTCAGCGCACCAAAAAGCAAAATGTATTCCTTCAACTGTAACTGTTAACCAGCTAGTCTGAGCCCTTGAAAGCTGCAGTCTAACAATGTGGACTGCCTTAACCAAGAACAGACTTCGAAGAGGAGCTGACTTCTTCAGTACTTAACCTAACATATCACATACTTACATCTGGCATTTCTGTACAGTAGAAAAGGGTCCTGCAGCTGGAAATCGAGGTCTTTCGTAATAGGTTCTGTTCGATTTTCCATGCTCAGTCTGTTCATAATTGTGAAGCCATGCCTTGGAGAAGCCGATCTGAAAATTATCAAGTAGAAATCATGTCAAGTCCAGGAAAAAAAAAGAAATTACTAGAATTTCTTTGTTGTATAGTTCCCCAAAATTGGTTTTATTGGTTTCTAACAAATACTAAAAAAAAATCTAATTTTGTTGCCAAGGAAATAACAATTGACTCTTGCAGTGTTTCATGCAATCCTTTTAATTATGTCAAAACGTTACATTATGTATGAGAAATAACAGAAGCACCATTGATCTTACAATAGCTACAGAGAGTATGCCACATCTGTGATACTACCATTTGAGGTCCAGTGATTTAGTCACAGCATAATCATATCTGCATGCCCAGTTTTCACTTCAAGTTATAAAGTCTACAACTCCTGAACAGGCAAGATGTCACAACACGCCACTTTGCCCCAGACCATGAGCATCACGTTATCCAGCCACCACCAGCGACCCTATAGTTTCTCGCTGGAGCAGAAAACAGCAATTACAATGATTCAGTCATGGGCCAGAGCAAGTGTATTTTTTTAACACTGAGGTTAACAACTGCAGATAGTAACAGTCATCCCAGATAGGGTTTGCTATACCCATTTAAAGCATAAGGACAAAAGCAAGGGTGTTGAGACATTGGAACAGGTTGCCCAGAGCCGCTGTGGATGCCCCATCACTGGAAGTGTTCAAGGTCAGAATGGACAAGGCTTTGAGCAACCTGATCTAGTGACAGATGTCCCTGTCCATGACGGGGGGGGGGTCAATGAGATTTTTAAAGGTCCCTTCTAACCCAAACCGTTGTAGATTCTATGACACTAAATCATTATGCTCATTCATGGGGGTTACACTTCAAGTCACTTAGATTATTTTTATTAACGTGAGCTGTTAAACCATCCTGACAGGAGCTCTTACTATCAAACCAAGTACAACAATAAAGGAAAAGATGACGGCTAAAAATTTGGGAAAAGTGCCATCTCTGGTAATTGGTGGCAGGTGGATTTCTCTGTGAAATTCAAAGCACAGGAACGCGCATTACAAGATTGGAGTCAACAGAAAATTAAACAAAAGTGGAACCTTTAACAGGAATCCTTGTTTGCAACAGTCAGTACTTCAGTTCTTCAAACAAACAAACAGAAACCCCAGTCCAGTTCCCCTGGTGTTAACCCAGTTGGAAGTCTGATGCTTTAACCACTGCTCAGAATTTGCAAAGATGAGATAGGTGACACGTAAGTCAGCTCAAGTAAACCGGTCACGTTACTTCACATTGTCACAACAGTCACGAGAAGCAACAAAGGCAACACCAGCGCTCTCCAACCTATGGTCTGTTGGCAGTGTTTTTTCCACAAGACTTTATGACTTTGTTCAAAGCCACAAGAAATTAAAGTTAGAACTGATGGGAAGGGCAATGTATGATGTTACAGCTCACAAGCTGTTCCATACTATAGCCTACAGGGCAGCCAGTGTAGCAATCTCTGCTGTAAATGGAAACTTCCTCCACCAACAAAACAGACAGTGAAAGATCACAGATGCTACAAGTACCTGGTTACACCTTGTCAGTTCTGGAGTTTTCAAATCAACATACCAGAGAAATACTACTTCTGTTTTGCAGTACACAACTAGCCACCTCCACCTACTGCTAACACAACTGACTGCCAGTTCTTTACTCTTGTGGTGGTAACAATAACAGCCTCTTATCTCCACATACATGAAAGCAGCTTAGAAAAATTACCGATGATGATTACCACTGCTGGTACAAAAGAGCTCAAAAGATTAAAACCAGCATTCCCACTTCACACAAAGCTCACAGTCTCTTGGGCCTCCCTCTCACTTCGCACATACACCTCTTCTTCTCAAAACAACCTCTCGCTTTCTCAGTTCTCCTACCAGATCCTCATCAACACAAATGTTGAAGCAGAAAGTTTCTGCTTTGGTGTCCCATCCCAGCAGCTACTGCAAGATCCACTTACTGCATTATTTTCTGATTTTAACAACAGTCACAAGGAAGTGCTGGGGCACTAACTTGGAAACCCAAACATAGGGCAGGCTTCACAACTGATCTAAGGTACATGGTAGAATAAATGATGTAACCAACGCTTTTAAAAGACAGTCAGAGCTGCTGCTAAAAGAAAGCATAAAACCATCCAATATGTTGGATAAAATATGCATGAAAAATGAATAATCAAACTCAAGTAGTATGAAAATTCCCTAAGTAGGGAACACAATAATTCATAGGTTCTACCATTCCCTTACTTTGAGGAATCTTGTTATTTATTTCACTGTTTGCTTTCTGTTCAGGCACCTTATAAACTGCAAATGCTACAACCTCTTTAACACAACATAACAGTTGTCTATGATTTACCTATACTTGTCTATGGTTTACCTATACTGAGATTTAAATATCACATTTGGAAGTCTTATCCAAACACCAGTGATGCACCCCTCCCAGTGTTTTCTTCCCCACTTTTGCCTCTGCCAATTTCAGTTTCTTTTCACCCTTGCACCATTTTTCTTCATTAAGCCACACTCCATCCCAGGTAGCATTTGCACATGCACAGGTTTCACCTGCAGACATTAAAACGTTTCTTCCTCACCTTGTGTAAACAAACAGCGTTCCCTCCACATCAGTCTTCTCCTGAAGAAAAGGAAAGTTAAGAAACTTGAAATCATGGCAGTGTTTTGCTAGCCATCAGCGAGCCCCCCTTCATCTCTGTTTTACCAACACGATCAGTTACACCTCGCTCCATGAAAAAATAACTAAGCCCAACTACATCGGCCGGTGGCAAGAGACCAGAACTGGCACAGGTCAGGGCGCAGGCGACGCAGGTGTTAGGACAGGATATGAAAAGGCTAAAGGCTCGACACCATGAGTCTAAACACTGCGCTGGATTAACTCCCCGCTTCCCCCAAGGGGGGCACACAGGCCGAGTCAGGGAAAGGATTTTCCAGCAGGACAGGTGAGGGGGAAACCACACGACAAGCAGATTGCACAGGTTCTTCGAACACAGGCCCCAGGCCCCACCACCGTAACAGACCGAGAGCCATCTGCAAATAGCCACAATTTTAAATTACCAGAATCTTCCCCAAGGTAATCATTTTTTCAAACCTTAAGCAACCTCCTTTCTAGCACTTGTAATTCCCGTGCTCTTTTGTACACGCTTTGGTTCTGTCATGGATGTCCAGACGGCAGAAGAGCTCCTGAGGCTCACGGCCCTGTTTAAGCCCCATCTCCTACGGCCCTGTAAGCCTCCCCAAACCCACTTCCACGGCACCCCGGCGCTTCTCACACTCCCCAGAGAGGCTGAGCCAGGCACAGCCCCCGACCCAGCCTGCCGAGGGCAGGGAGCGGCCCGCAGCAACCCCTCAGCACTGCCCTCAC
>Ga0065711_1048449_pt1 | contig 11801 bp, 4 predicted proteins | sample Hoacrofraction12_FD_59098 | JGI IMG/M metagenome (GOLD analysis project Ga0065711, IMG submission 59098) | Hoatzin crop microbial communities from Cojedes, Venezuela - Epithelial fraction 12 v2 (version 2) | ecosystem: Host-associated > Birds > Digestive system > Esophagus > Crop | place... | reverse complement strand
TGATGAGGGGACTGGAACATCTCCCCTACGAGGAGAGGTTGAGGGAGCTGGGCTTGTTCAGCCTGAAGAAGAGAAGGCTGCGAGGGGACCTAATAAATGCTTATAAATATCTGAAGGGTGGGTGTCAGGAAGATGGGGCCAAACTCTTTCCAGTAGTGCCCAGTGACAGGACAAGGGGCAATGGGCACAAACTGAAGCACAGGAAGTTCCGTCTGAACATGAGGAAGAACTTCTTCATTTTGAGGGTGATGGAGCACTGACACAGGCTGCCCAGGGAGGTTGTGGAGTCTCCTTCTCTGGAGATATTCAAGACCCGCCTGGACAAGGTCCTGTGCAGCCTGCTGTATGTGACCCTACTGCAGCAGGGGGGTTGGACTAGACGACCCACAGAGGTCCCTTCCAACCCTGAACATTCTGTGATTCTGTGATTAGTAAAGCATTTTAGCCTATGGCCACAAAGAATAAAAATACCTACCCAAAGAAGTACACTTCTCAGTGTATCCCATATGTGCATGTTTACATATACACACATATACAGAATAAAAGGCTGTTATGTTGTGAGATGAGGTAAATATCATTTTCTCAAATATCAACAAGTTGGCACAACCTGGAGTATTCTCTTAGGTATCTAACCTAAAGGGTAGTAATATTCTGCCCCTCCACTCTTCTCTGGTGAGATCCCACTTGGAGTACTGAATCCAGCTCTGGAGGTATCAGCACAGGAAAGACACAGACCTGTTGGAGCAGACCCAGATGAGGGTCACAGAAATGATCAGAGGGATGGAACACCTGTCCTATGAGAAAAGGCTGAGAGAGTTGGGGCTGTTCAGCCTGGAGAAGAGAAGGCTTGAGTTAGACTTTATAGTGGCCTTTCTGTACTTAAAAGGGGCTTACGAGAAAGATGGGGACAGACTTTTTAGTAGGGCTTGCTGTAACAGGACAAGGAGTAATGGTTTTAAACTAAACGAGGGTAGATTCAGACTAGATATAAGAAAGAATTTTTTTACAGTGAGAGTGGTGAAATATTGGTACAAGTTGCCCAGAGAGGTGGTAGATGCCCCATCCCTGGAAACATTCAAGGTCATGTTGGACAGGGCTCCGAGCATCCTTAGCTGAAGATATCTCTTGTCATTGCAGGAGGGGCTGGACTAAATGACCTTTAGAAGTCCTTTCCAACCCAAACTATTCTACAATTCTGATGCCAGGCCCTAGTACCTGTGGGAGATTAGCTCCCTACACTCAATGCCAGCTGGTTGCAAAGAACTGGTGTGAAGGAGGAGCTGGAAACAGCCTCAGCGCAGGCTCCCCTCTCCTCCCCTTGGGAGTAGCTTCCAAGCCGATGGTCTTTCCCTTCACCCCTGCCAATGCCTGGTCTCACACTGCCTTAATCCTAACCCACTGACTTGACCTGTTACCTGCCTTGTCACCAAGGACTTGCTGGACAATCACTGAAGACTGATCCCAGTCACAGTCTCTGGGCCTGATCATGACCCTGACAGTGCTGACTCAACTTCAGACCCCTTGTTGATGTAGTAATTGCCCCTTGCCTGCCTGTCCGTCACCCTCAGCATCCAGCTCACCTGGCCTTGTGGACCTGCCCTTGTGACCAACTGTCATTGTTCTCCCATGCTATGCTGCCATCAAATTTGTTTCTTTAAATAGCAGCTCCTCCCAGGGTCCGTCCAGGATCCTGACCACACAGAGCTCTGCATTACCATTGCCAGTAGCAATGGCATGCTGGACAATCCCACAGTTAGATACCAAATGAGTGTGTCTATCTGAGAACCTCTCTACCTCTCACTTGCTCTGCACTCACTCCACTTATTGCTTGTTCTTAGGAAGATCAAAGATTATTACATGTTTCAGAGTATAATCAGAACCTTAATTTTATTCCTGGCTCCTCACAACATTAGAAGTTTAAAGAAAATGTTGATACTATGGCCTTTGCATATGTTAGCAGCAGAAGTTCCTTCAGTGCAAATATAGAGAAAGCAGGTGTTTGTCAGTAAGCAGTTTTTGTCTTGTGTCCACTCAAGAAGACATAATGGCAGCACATATCAAGCCTATTGATTGTGAATGCCAGCTATGGGGCTTACATGGAAATGAGTCTCAGCTCCCAACAGGTTAGGAGGAACATTGTACAGCTGAAAGCCAATCATGAATCAAGTGATTCATAGACAAGTAAATGATTGTTTGTTACGTTTTTTCTTCCTTGAAACAGAATTACGTTTCACAGTTGGTAAGATAGAGAAGAGCCTCTACAGAGCTCCTGTGGATGCCATCCACAGAATTCTAATGTATGCTAAGTTGAACCATTAATATTCATAGATCAGTGTTACTGCCAAAAGAAATTATTTTTACAACAACTTTAGCTTACTGTATCCTGAGCTGTCAAATCTCTACAGGATTTTGAAGCTCACAAGCTCCCCTTAAGCTCAAACTGAATCCAGAAAACAAAACTATCTTTTAACTTTAATTAACTTCCATTGTTCTACCTTATTTGCTCCTTTTCCAGATACACTAATCCTGCAGATTCAGCTTCTCAATTTCTCCAGCTCACCATGACTTTGAAGAGGTCAGCCACTACTAAAGCCATAAGGGAATATCCTTAGATGGTCCTTTCATATCTTCAAAGAATTTAAACAGAATTTTGGCAGACAGAAAACACAGAAACTACCTTTAGAATATACTGTTTTGTTCACTTCATTTTTTCATAAAAAAATTTTTTGGTTTTGTTTTCTATTAGCAGAAATTTCTTGAACTGGGTAATAATTTCAGTGAAAAGATTTAAATCAGCTTTAGCCTAAGCCAGCATGTATTTATTAAGTTTTATTTTTATCTACTGAATTTTCTTTTGAAGCTGCCTTCTTCTGTCCAGATACCACTGTGATTTATTAGGTGGTTGTTCAAACCTGAGCAGAGAATGCTATAAAATATCACAACATAAGTCACTTGGTGGATTCCCTAAATCCAGATCATCCAATTCTACCCAATAATATCTGAGTAATCTAGCTCTAAAGAAGCCATACTTCACTTTCCTCTAATAAAGAAACAAGCAGAAAAACCTTAAGTTTTTTGTTATACTGAAGAAAGAGGAATAACAAAAAGATGGCAGAGTTAGTTCTTACAGCTGATGTCTCAAACCAGGCTGGATAAACTCTTATTCCTTTCACACAACACTTTTTATTCTGGTTTTGTACCTTACAAATTAAATTTTTCCTTAGACGGAAATATTGTCATAGTATCAGAGCTACGGCAAATTGCACTTCATGGTTATGGAAATGTGTGAAAATGTGCCTAAATTCAATCCTTTACATGGGCTTCTTTAGAATTACATAATGGGAAAGCTCTTTTCTGAAAATATGAATATTTCAAAGAAAAACTTAGATGCTAATTCTCAAACAGAAATAATCTCTCAAAAAGACCTGAGGTTCAAACGCTTTGATGGCTAAGACAGAATTTGAAGATGAACAACCTTTGAGCACAATAGCCCCCTGAAACTAAAAATCCTTTATTCGTGTTCATCATCTGTACCAGACTGCTTAGTGTGGGAGGGTAAGAATGTGGCCTTGAGTCAAAGCAGCTTCACTGACATGGCAACATTTTCATAATTGATCTGGCTGTGAAACTAAACTGGAATTCCACTGATCTGTCTTCTTTGTAGGCTTACAAACCAGAGCGACAGGATTCCAGGCTAGCTCATTGTCTAATTTGATTTTCAACAAAAGCACAATTTCTGATAAAATATTTTGGAGAACATCATAGGCATATTTGTGGCAGAGATTCATACAGTTGCAAATTTGTGTGTTGTTTCTCTATAAAGCAAACATAAATCAAGTAGTGGTAGGTCATGTTAATAATACTTTAAAAACAAATTGTGAATAGTCATCATAAAACCACCGAGTATATAGACTTGCATTTGTTCACTGCTTTATACCACAATTTCCAGCAGTGGAGCAGCTCTCTGAAAGCTGCTATGACACTCCATCAATAATAGAGCTATGTTTTTCCTAGTCAATACATACCAGTTATTTCTACATCCTGCTAATACCTACGTAGGAGAAGGTGCGTGGACTAAAGATGCACTGTGGATTTTTGTGCTTTGACTGCTTCTATCTAATTCTCCCTTACAAATCAAGCCCTATGTCTGTATAGTGCAACACAGCATCATGTGGCAATTCCCGCACCATTCCTCAGCCTTGTGCTGCACAGCACAGTGCAGTATATTGCTGAGTGTTAAACCGGACCACAGAAAACACCAACATTAGCATAGCATTGCATACAGGGTGAACCAGGCCTGCATCACCAAAGGAGGCATGGTGTCAGGTAGCACAGTGCAGACTCAGATGTATCACCCCAGGTGCTAGAGCTGTGCCAGGGCTGGAGTGCACATCTCCTTCTGGATGTGACTGGTAAGCACGTGACCCCTGAAGCACTCCCAGTACCACGTCACAGTGCCTTGCCAGCAGTGTCTTTTCAATCAAAGATGGCTCTGTAGAGCACACCGGTTAATTTATTCAGTTATTCTATCCAATTCTTTCAACAGAAAATTGTTGTGAAGAACCACATCCAGCAAAACCCTCAAGGGTGAGGGACAAGAGGGGGGAAAAAGAGAAGTAACTAAAGGAGAAATGTCTTCAGCTAACAGATCTGTATCTTCAAGGGGATATGTGATCTATAGCACAAGTTCCAGTAGAGTGGCTATGTTGTATGATGCAGAGGTACCTACACTACCTGCTTTGTTGCAGTAAACTTCTGTATGCAAATATGTACATCTATCTATATTATGTTCCCCAGGAATTAAATATTATTTACTGTTCTTTACTAAAATGATGCTGCGTGCAAAAGCCGAGACTTCTGCAAACAGAAGTAATGAGAATTAATTATAATTTACTGTATGGCCTGCATTCTCTTCCTGATTAGACTGTTAAGTTTAATGTAAATGTCTGTTTGTATTCTGCAAAAGATATTAAAATATTTGTGTTGTTTATAGCTAGAGTAGGGAAACAGTTTATGGTAAGCAATTTGTTCAATTTAATTCTGCAGTTCCCATGAATACACCACACTCGTAACTGAATTTATTTTGTGTTAAAAATCATTGCTGAAAAAAAGTTAGTATATAATTCTTGGGCTATAAATACATTTCTAAGCACTTCATTGCAGACAACATATTCTACAGTCTAGAATTATGTACAGATCACATGGCATTACTTCTGGATATCTTTCCATAGCTGTTTTGCATAACCAATGCATACCCAGTTATGCACGCATTTTCCTGGACAAATGAACTTACCAGAACACATACATAAAGTGAACATAAGAATACCCAAACACAAACTTTTTAGAAAAATATTCTCCTAAAGGCATACATATTGACCAACTCTCTTGAGAAAACACTGCACCGTTTCCTACCGCACAATCTTTTTTTTTGTTTTGTATATTCTAGCATACCATCACAACAAAAAGGACAGAGTGACGATCAAGACACAGGAATACATCACTCAATATTGTTCAGAGATCAAGTTATGTTGAATGGAAAACCTTATTTACGAATTCTGTCGCCCTTAAGGAGAGCAGAAAGACTCCACCGATGTCTTCTGACAGAAGAATGTAAGTGGCTTCATGAATGGAACAGTTCAGAGCCACTCTCTGGGGCTATGCAGAGGGGCAAGAGTTTACCCGGTATTCCCTCAGTGACTAATCCTTCCTTCTGCCCTCAAAGTGACAGTGATTGCAAAAGAAACATGAGCTAGAATAAATGATGCATCTAACAAGGAACAAATTCTTAAAAACACACAAACTGTATAAAAGTATAACTGAAAATTATGTCCATAGGTAATTTTTAGTCTAAAAGTGCATAAGAATTGTGGAATTTTTTCCCCTCAGTGGAGGCCACATGGAAGGATTTGCCAGATCAGAAATAGACATCTACATTGCAAAAGCTAGATCTGAGATACTTTCCCTAGGATCTCATCATACTCCATGGAGATAAGCAGGCACTACAATGGACTACACATCTCACCCTAAAGTGAGATGCAACTAAAACAAGTCAGATGGTTTATGCCCATTAGATATAAGCATATAGATTGCAGACATTGTAGATAAGGTGAATCCTATCCCATGCTAATAAAGACATTTGTGACTGTGAAAGCCCTGCTACTAAGTACTCTTCAGCAAGCAGAAACACATTTACTGGATCATTTTAATAGTTTCTTTTTGCCTGCAAGTAGAAACCTGCATGCCACAGAAAAGCAGATTGTTATAACACATTCAGGTGGACTAAACAGGAACAAGACTTCAGATTTTTTCCTAGAGTGTAATTAACCCAATTAAAATTCAGAAGGACTCTTTTTAACTTCTTCCCTATTAAGTGATACAAACATCTCCATTTATGGAAGAAGAGTTCATCTTCTAATGTAAAAAATGTGAAACAAGATGGTTTGGTGCAGTTCTACTTTTGCTTGCATGCATTTCTTAACTCTGTTTCATCAAGCTTCTATTCTTTGTATAAATACTCAAGTTGCTACATAAGCAAATCTTGCACATATAGTGACTGTCATTAAACTGCTCATTTAAACAGTTGATTCAAAAGAAATATCAGGGTTCTCTAGTCTGCCAGATAAGCATTTGGGAAGTGTTGCTCTGTTATTTGACATGTTTCTTTTTAAATCCTAAAGAATTCCAATACTTGCACAATAAGCAGCTTTACATTTTAAACAGGTTGAGCATAGATACTGAAGTGAAGAATAAAACCATAATTGAAAGAATAAGCAACTCTGTTGATGCTTTATTGTTGACAAGCTTTCTTGAATAGAACCAAAACATCATCTTGCTCTGGGGCACAAATGGATTTAAAATCTCACAGTGGTCAAAGGACAAAATAAATGCAGGTTCAAGAATCATGGAGTACCTCTGGTAAAAGGAAAACCTATGAACAAAGGATATTCTGTTGCAATGTATTATTGCAAAGGAAATGAAAGACTCTCACATTTTTACTCACATGAATTCCCATCTAAGTCAATCCACAAATACCTTCATTGCTTAATTACACACAAGGACACACAACACTCATCAGCTGACAATCCAGATCTTTTTCTTCTCTGGTAGTACGACCATGGTATTTAGGTACGTCTGTCATGAAAGATGTGGACACTGTAAATGACTGCCTGTGATTTAATGAGCTCTCATCTAAAATGCATACACTGAACAGGAAAAAGCATTTCTGAAATCGAGCTCATAGGCCTAGAGCAGAGTTTATATGTTGCCTTTATCGGCAGGCCTCTCCCTGCCTAAGCGAAATGGATTCACATTGCTCTGCTGGCAGACTGGACTCCAGCAGGCTTTTGTCCCGCCAGAGGCATCTCCACACCTCCCTGCTTACCCTTCCAATTAATCACTATCTGCAGAGTCCCAGTGTGATTAAAGATGTGAAATGACAGCAGAGGGGAGAGGAGCTGGATACAGAGTTTATCAGCAAATAGTAGGTAACACTGTCTATTAAATAAGGTGCTACAGTTTAGGATTGAAGCACTTGCTTTAACAATATAAAAATTGAGAATACGCCTAAAGAGAAAGAAGTATTTGCACAGCACCAGTACAGAGTGAGAGAATACTCCAAAAGGATAAATTTTAACAACAGTCTCAGATTTCAGTTACTTTTGATCATTTGCGCACTGTTGGGTCACTGTAACTATAATCCTTTGCATACATTTACACCACCAAGCAAGAGCTAAATGAGAAAGATGTTGATTTCAACCAATTCTCAGCAGGGAATGATCTTACTCTCACTTGTCTCTCATCGACTTACACCCGCAATTTGAGACATGAATTATCCAACAAAAGTTGAAGGAACCAGTCATGACCATATCAATACTAGGAGTCCTACAAAACACAAGCAAAAAAACCTGCTGTGGCTGTAGGCTGTAATAGTTCACAAACCAACCTTGAAGGGAAGACAGATGTTCCTTTTGTAGCTGGAAGGGAGCATTTGTGACTCACTATGCAGAAAAAAAAGGGTTTCTCAGTCCTCCACAATCCCCCTTGCATCACTCACTAAACAATTTTGTGAAAATAATTCCTCCCTTTCTCAAACTCATTGCAGTCTTTGCAAAATATCAACTTTTTCGAGAAAAATAGTGAGACATAAAATGTTATGCTTGAAAAATATTTGTTCTAAGCCAAAATGCAGCTTGGCTGCCTCTTTTTTCCCATTTCTCCTTTACAGCCTGGGCTTTCTGGCTGTACAACTGCACCAAAGGCAGTGACATAAAGGTAACAATCTCAGGTCCTTATGTAGGCTTTAATTGTATTTTAAAGTAAACAGTAGCAGTACAAGATATGATGAGAAAATGTCATCGTAATGAATCTTTCAAAGGTTTTGACTCACAAAACTTTCTTCTTCACCTAGTAAGCAGCTTTGCCCAGGAGGAAAACACTACTGACCTTTAGGTGTGTTTATAGGGCTGATTATGCATGAAGGCGGTATGGAGGACTTTTCTATTTACCATGACTTCTCCACAGGTATTATCAATGGGCAAGTAACAAACAGCTGTACTGCTGTGCAGGACTACGTATCTGTATCTTGTATTGAAAAAAGCTTATTAAATATAATGAAGACCCTTAAAACATTGTTCAGCTTGGAGAACTGGAAGAAGAGGAGTAGGAAGGACTTTATATATCCTTTATACACATCTTTTATATGCAAAGTAGGACAGATGAGAGGATTCCAAGGAACACCGTGTGCTTAGCTTTTACATACAGAAGTGGTGCAATATAACCATCATTCACCCTCCAAGCAAATCACTTTAAAACTAGCTATAATCCGATACTGGTATCATTTAAGAATCAAGGAAAAGATTTATTATTCTTTCTTTGGGTTTCACTCATATAAATTTGAGAAGTCATTTGCTATGCATAACCAACTGTTGTAAATCATCTCCTCCAGAGGTAAGGAAACCCATCCTCCAATCAGGAAACTTCCCAAGTTTCTTTGCAGTTAGACAGCATAGGTTTTAAAGAGGATTTACTTAAACTCATTCCCCACATCCCCTTCTTCCCCAGCAGGTAATTTCTCAGAAGAATTTGTCTGACTCAATTTGTCTCACCCTTGATTCTAGAGAAGCTCAGTTCCAGACTATTTTTCCAGCAGTTGCAACACAGAGACGATGTTCCAGTCTCCACCTGATAGCTAGCCAAACTTCTAAGAAGCCTTAATTGTTTGCCATTTTGAAGCAGAGATGAAATATTGTGGTTTAGCTTCAAGAAAATCTCTTAACTAAAGCTTGGTAAGTACGTAATACCCGGGAGGACACAAAGGCATGATAAAACCAAAATCAAGTTTATACAAAAGAGGGATTGCTCAAATTGCTCAAAATTAAAATTCAGAAGATGAAATAGCTGAAAAAGAGAAAAAATCTAAGTTCATATTTTGCTTCTTTGGAAGCATTTCTTTTTGTGAATATGTTCACACAGTACAGTATAAGTTCAAAGATTTCACCACAGTAAAAATGTCATTTTTACCGCTGTGCATCCACAAGGCCAAGTAAAATTGACTTTACGATATCCTTAAATGTGCTCTTCAACCATGTAAACTACTCGGGTTAAGGGAATACATACAGTGGAAGTTCTTCTTATGTTGTTAATAGGTGAAGGTTTCAGCAAATTTAGAAAAAATGGATTAAACAAGACTCACATTTCTCTAACAGCAAAAAAGAGTCTATTCTGAAGATGGATAAATGCAGCATTTTAAAAATATGTGAGATGTCTCTTACACTTACATGAATAAAACAGAGGTTAAATATCAAGGATCAATGTAAATGGTTTTTCTTTCTGTATGACTTACAGACAGTACAATTCAAGGCACAACTTCGTTACAGTTAAATGGCGAAATATATCTTGTTTATGAGAGTTTGTTTGAACCCCATTCTGAGTCATATATTGAGATATGTAAGTGCTTCTGTGAAAGATTACATTGCAGTAAGCATTCATCCTCCTGATACATAAATTCTGCAAATTATTTTTAGATGTGCTAAAATATAGCTCATTCAGCAAAGAATGAGCTGTTTGAATAATGAAAAGGAGGGATGTAAAAAAAAGAGCGGGCCTTGCAAATTTGCAAATAATACAATCACAGTGACTCTGCCCAGTAATATCTGTTCACACTCTTGATTCTCTTAGCATGATTATATTCCTGAAACAACCCTTGTGAATCAGAGGAGAGAAGATGGCATCTCCATGGCAGCTACTGAGACAGTGCTACAGTCAGCTTGTAACACGGCACACAACATGACACAGCCAGGACAGCTGACACCGACTGACCAAAGGGATCTCCCAGACCACATGACACAGTGCTCAGCAATAAAAGCTGGGGGAAAGAAGGAGGAAGGAGGGAGGTTCCATGTTTTCTAGAGTCTGTCTTCCCAAGTAACCATTAGGCGTGATGGAAACCTGCTTTGCTGGAAATGGCTAAACACCCGCCTGCCGAAGGGAAGTAGTAAACGAAGTACTACTTCTGCTTTGATTGCACTTGTAGCTTTTGCTTTACCTGTTGAACCGTCTTTATCTCGAACCCACAGGTTTCCTCCTTCTGCCCTTCCCATTCTCTCTCCCATTCTGCCGTGGGGGGCAGTGACAGAGCAGCTGTACGATGCTTAACTCCCTACCAGGGTTAAACCACGTCGTCACCTAAGACTGAAGTTCATCAGATGCCTGAGAATAGTTTTAAACAAAAGGCTAACACAAATACAATCCTTTCAGTGCATCTCTTCTGGTATGCTTCGAAAAAGTGAACCTCTTCTAACAAATTTTATCAATTTGTAGCATTACAGTATCTAAGCCAGAGTGGTATGAACAGTAAAACATATCTGAGAAGAGAATGAAACACAAGACAAAGGCACATTGATTACAAAGGTCAAGGATGAGGGAACAATAATAAAAAAAAAAAAGCAGCTGTAATTGTAGTATGACATAAGACCCCAGAACTAGCTTGGATAGTACCAGGCTTTCTATAGACATTGCAGAAGAATTTTCCTACCACATTTAAAATTGCCAAACAACGAAGAGAACAAACAAGCAAAGGAAGAAACAAGTAAATTTTACAACTATGAAGAAGCATAGAACATTTTTGTCATGAAAGCCAAGTATGCAGGCAGGGTGGTAATTTCTAACTACTGAAAAGGAAAACAATAGAGCCTGTCCTCAGAGTATGAACACTACAATATCAATGTTAATAACCATTCTGCAATTGTAAAGTAACAGTGTTTCAGTGCTGCAGCTATTACTTACCACCCGATATTCAAAAAGTTCTGCTAAAAATGAGTTACAGCTTTACATTCCGACTCCCAGCAACAGTTCTTGCTGGGTAAAGGCACCACTCACAGATGTGAGGTGTCTACAAAGGAGAAAAGAACCCTCTTCAGACACAGGTAAACGTTAACACTTAGGAGACAGTTAAATAGAGCAGGGAAATAACATTAGAATGTGAATTCAAACAACTTCTTTGGAAAGCCTTTAGCTTCTTATAAAGCCTCTTATGAACTTCCTGACTTCTGCAGACTTTGAGAGACAGAAGATAAACCATGCAAATGTATGTTACCCACACCTTCTCACTTTTCTAACTGCCCAAGATTTATTTAGTAGTACAACCAATTCTGAAGGTCACAGAATCACAGAATGTTCAGGGTTGGAAGGGACCTCTGTGGGTCATCTAGTCCAACCCTCCTGCCAAAGCAGGGTCACCTACAGCAGGCTGCACAGGACCTTGTCCAGGCAGGTCTTGAATATCTCCAGAGAAGGAGACTCCA
>Ga0065711_1048448_pt1 | contig 11801 bp, 6 predicted proteins | sample Hoacrofraction12_FD_59098 | JGI IMG/M metagenome (GOLD analysis project Ga0065711, IMG submission 59098) | Hoatzin crop microbial communities from Cojedes, Venezuela - Epithelial fraction 12 v2 (version 2) | ecosystem: Host-associated > Birds > Digestive system > Esophagus > Crop | place... | reverse complement strand
AAAAAAAAAAAAAAAAAAAAAAAAAAAGGTGCATGGGACACAAACAGCAGCTAAAAAATTCCTGTTAGATGAAGATGGAAAAATTTGTTACTGTGGGTGGTGAAACACTTGCAGGTTACCCAGAGAGGCTGGACATGCTGGAATCTCCAATCTTAGGAATTTTCAAAGCTTTAGTGGACAAGCCCCTGAGCAAGTTGATCTAATGTAGAAATTAGTCTGCTCTGAAGAGGCTGAACTAGAAGACCTTCAAAGGTCCCTTCTAACCTCATTTTTTTTTTCTAGAGTTGGTAGGAACAAACTGATAAACAATGAGATGAGACTGGACTGCTGGATAACAAGTGACCCCAGCAAACTAACATACCTACCAGTGTCCATTTCTCAACCTAGAGTGTTTTTGTGATGTGAAGGAGAATAACAAGCTTCCACAGCACAGCACTGAAAGGACTCATTTAAAAAAGACACCTAGTAGGTGTTAAAGGAATAGGGTGGTATGATGAATGCTATGAGACAGAAGCAGTACTGAGTGAGAGATAAGAGGTGTGCTTCAGGGTTCTGACAGTGAAGGCAGGAGGTTTGTTTGATGCAGCAGAGGTGAGAACAGAAGTGTGTAAAAAGGTTGTGGTTAAAGGAACAGCAGAGATGACACAAAAGAAACAGGAGGCTGCAAAAATGCAGATTGAAAACAAAGCCAATGTATATAGGCATGCGTATGTACCAACACGCTTCGTACTCTGATGCTGACATGAAGCTTTAGTTTATCCATTCTCTTTAGTCTCTCTAGTCCAGTCGTGAGCAGTAGCAAAAAATGTTTACTGAACATAGTTATACATGGTTTAGCTGTATTTTGTCACAGTAATGTTACAGAGGAAAGAAAGCAATGTTGCACTCATTATTTGTTCATTAGCTGTTCACTGTATTGGTTTAAGAGTAGTTAACATGCTTTGTTAACCTGCAAAACATCAAGCATCTTACCGTTATATTTGTTACTCTTCCTGCCTAACCTCCTCTTTAGCTGCATACTGCTTATCCATTTAGAACGTGTTTGTGTCACAGTCTAAAAGTAAATTCTGACTTTGTAATTCCTAACAAAAAAGTGTAAAACAGGCTATGCAGCCATGATTTACCATGTTTGTTTAATAATAGCACTATTGATGCTACTTATGTATACTACAGGGAAAAAAGTCTACTCAACTTGCAAGGTAAACTGGATATCTAAATACTGTGAGTAATACTCTGAGTAATAGAGCCAAACCATTAATTTTTTTTTTTATTGAAACATTCCTCTTCTGGTTCTAAGACTTTGTTCCACAAGGTGATTATCACCTTGAAATATATGATTGTATATAAAAAAATGTATTTGGATGTATTTTTTTTTTTTTAGAAATTTTACTGTCAGAGGATCAATATTTAGCACTCCTTTTAGAATTATATTGAGGCCAGAAGAGTAGTGATTGCCATTTCTGATCAAATATTTGCTGGTATATGTCTTTAGGAATCAGCTGAAACTATTTTTACTATAAAAGTGGTAAAAGAGCATGCACATGAGTACCATACAAACTATCACATTCTATGTAAATATCACCAGTAAAGACAAAGTAGTATCATGCGTGAAATTCAGACTCAGTCAAAATTTTTTGAGATGGGCAGGAGGACAGATACACGATTTTTGCCTTCAAAATTGTCACTTAATGGTGAAAGTTGAATTTGTATACATTTCAGAAGCTCTGTGACATTCAGGAAGAATAAGCAGTATCTGTGTTACATGATACCATTTAACTTGACACATCTCAGCAGTTCATCACAAATTTGAGAGACCATGTTTCTACTTGAGGGTAACAACAGCCTGAGGCTGCCACATGTAGTTCTGGCAGGACAGTCAGTATCCTGCCCGTACTGCAAAATCTTCGATAGTAGTTCCACTACTCTAGCTAATGCAATTCTGCTGCTCATTTTAACAGTAAAATTTTTCTGCTTAATCTACTATATTGTAACAAGTAAATCCTGGTGGTTCTGTTTATCAAAGCATATATGATAAAACACATGTAAATATGCACACACAACTGAACCGTACTTGCTTTAGAAATAAATTTATCTTAAAGAACATCTTTATATAATTAACTCTAGTAAAAGTTGCTCTTACGATAGAACCCTCAGGAGGGTTCGCTTACTTTGCCCAAAGCAACTCTGTCCAAAATAACTCTGTCCTTTCTGATGACTCAGCTGGACAACATCACTGTTGACAAAACTTTTACAACCTTCAATCTTTGGGTGATTTTTGATGAAATATTTCATTTTAAAGTGACGGGTTTTTGTTCTCATATGCATCTTACGATGCATGTTCTTTTTGCATCTTATGATGCAAACACTGAGTAGCTACGGACTCCCAGAAGCATCCCAGACTGCTTAATGAAATAATGCTGACCTATGAATTCTCTGATACGAGCAATGAGGGGAGGGAAAGGGACAATATTTTTATGTATCTGAAGTTGAACTGTCGATGTAATGGCACTAGTCAGCTCAGGGTTTTTAGTAACAAAGGTACCATTATCTTTTCTGACAATGACAAGACTGGGTTGATGACCAGGGAGAAGACTGAGTAGGAGAGCTCGGACATGTGAGTGATTTCCAGATGGGTGAGAGGAGCTGGATGGAACTGGTAAGAAATCTGAGGGCTAGGAGGGGCCAGAAAAAGTCAAGGAAGTTGCTGGATTTTAGGGTGCAATGGAAAAAGCTGCGTAGTATTTCAGAACCAACTGGCTGCTGAAGGCAAACCAACAGGATCATTAATAACTCTGAAGTGGAAAGGGATACCAGGAAAGAGAAATCAAATAGTCAGTTATGGTGACCAGCTTCATGGATAAACTTGAATAGGAATAGAAACCCTCTCCCATCACCATTTTTTTTGTCCCATGGTCTCTTCAAATCCCAGTAACTACAGAACTGCCATCTTGACTTCCCATCTTCTTTTTAGATCCCCCCTCTTGCTTTCCCAAGCAAAGACTAGAAGACCAAGGAGAGCAGATGAATTAAGGCTGAAGACCATGGCTGTTATCAGGTGAGGACACTTCCTCGACTGCGCATCTGCACTTGGTCTTAACCAAGAATACTATAGAGAAAAAATGTTAAGCTAAGCTGCAGTCCTTGGAAGTACTAGAGGTATAAGGAGAATTACATTTAGGCTTACTATAAGGATAAAGGGGGACAGCTTTTGGGGGATGACTTTGGTAGATTTATTTTTCCAAGTCTTGTTAATTTGTTTTGCTATTTTTACTATTTTTCTAATATTAACTCTGATATTGATGCCATTTTAGAAACAAATGTCAAGTATCAAGAGCAAATATGAGACATTTTCTGAACAGTTTGCTGAGAGCTGCACTTTTTTTTAAAAAAAAAAAGTGTTCACATAGCCCCTTTTGGAATCTCAACAAACCTATAAAATAGGTAGAGGTAAAAGCCCAGTGATTCTTATTTGCTGATTATACCACAGAAAACTGAAAAGGATTGTCACAGAGACTTCAGTTAGGCACTGTGAATCCTGAATCCATGGGCTGCATGCTATTAGGACGTGCTGTGAAACAGCCTAGCAGAACTCAGTAACCACAGCTGATCTCTCTCTGACATATCTTTAAAATCACCTCAGAAATGGCGGCAAGCCCTGCCTTGTATGCCCGAATCTCACCTGAGGAGGTGGTAGTATCTTTCCTGTCAGCAAGGTGCTGTAAAAAACGTGCAGTGAAGACATCATGCAGTTCTTGGTTATTATGAAGGAACTTTCCTTGGTGAGCAAGACTCAAACCAAGGCTGTCCACTAAAACTATTCTCAACAAGTTCATGACAGACTTGCTACATTGACCTTTGCTTGCTACTTTCTCAATTAAAAACTGCAGTGTTCTGATCCTAAGCACTGCTTGAATTAGATACACATTCTTTTATATGAACAAAAGAGGATTTGTGTCTATTTATTGGTAAATACACTCTTAATTATAAATCTGCTGTGGCAATGGAAAAAAAATTCTGCTCAATTTACACATAAAGCTTAGGAAAAAAACCCCAAACATGACCCCAGGATTTTTCTTCTACATTTTTAGCCAATTAGCAGAGAAATTAAATAATATTCTGGTGAAAATACTATAACTATTATAACTATAACTATTATAGCAGATGAAGCGATTTCTTGCTATTTACCTCTACAGAAGACACAGCAAAAGGACAGAACATTGACATGTGACTGACCCATGTGATTAAACACATTTTTCCGACTAAATTAAAAGCTCTTACTTCTTATGGAACTTTGACATTTTCAATTACTGAATCTTCATAGTTTTGCTCCTGGAAAATGCAATGTGACAGGACACAAGAAAGATAAAACATTGAAATTACATAAGCACACACATATGTTTACACATACCAAAATCCATGTTCTTTCACCCTTGCATTCCTTTTAAAGGTAATTCTGCCTGTTGTACATTCAAGAACACTGGTGGAGAACAGACTACCGTATAGCAGTGTTGCTTCCTAACGAGAATACATATATATACGCGCACATTTCTGTGTATCTCCCTAACCCAATGCTGTCTTTGGGGTAGTTTTGTCCACACTTTTTCATGTGTTTAAAAACACAATTCATGCCTATCTTTGAGATAAATAAGCAGTTATTTCAAAAGTCCTGCAAGGTTTCTTACCAATAATGGAATCTGAAAATGGTTAGAAAGCTTGGGGGAAAAAAGTATTTTCTTATTGAAAGGAAACATGACTGAATCAATAATGTACCCAAGCCTGTTTATTAGCTAGTTCAGTTTCTGTAAATTGCAGCTTTGAAAAATAGTACCTCTAAAAGTCAGAGGAGACCTTTGAGTTAATTGCTTAAAAAAATGCAAACAGTCTTTCTTAAGACAACTCTGAGTCATATATGCTGGTTGTACCCAAATGTTTGAGACCTCCTTGTTCCATGAAACTGTTTTTTTCTTTAATGTCAGATCTTTTTAAGTTCTCTTTTGTTTGGGGTGAACCAACTGGTTCACAGGCCAAGATTTAAAACTAAAATACAGTGCACAGTATCTGCTTCCCAGACAGATCCTATGTCCCAAATCCATACTAGCCTCCTCTTACTTCCCTAAGAGTCTGCCTGTTCAGGTGCCAGCTCTGTTCTAATTTTTCATTTAGATACCACCCATCAATACAATCAGTCAATGTCATATACACTGAAGTCTAAGCAGCGAGTTAAATTAATTGACTGCTCTATGTTTATACAGATTCTTTCCAGGAATTCTGTTCACTTAAAAGCTCAATTTAAAGGAAGAAAACTCATTCGTTGCTAAGATGGAAGCTACTCCTTTAGAATAGTATATTTCTGCACAGCAGGACAGATCTGTCGCTGCTGGAAAAGTGGAAGCTCAAAATCAAAATTAACTACTTCTATTTCAAAACCAGTAGGCATAAGTTTTGGACTGATTTTTCAAGTCAGTAATGGTCCTTGTACAGCTATGACATTTCAGACATCAGATACCTAAGACTACAAAGGGACTTTGGTGCAACTAAGTGAACATCACAGCAATTAAATAAAATCTCCAGCAATCATCACACACACTGCACTGTGAGACAGTGGGACACCATGCAAATGACAGTTAAGTAATTCAAAATGGGATTCACACAAAACAAAATGCTCATAATGAAGTCATCTAAGATGTGCAGTAGGAAAAACCATGCACAAAGGAATCTTTGTATCCCATCCTCCCCCAGGAAACAGAAGCCTTTCAATCGCTGAACCAAAACCTGAAATCCTGCTTTCCCTTCTCGATAACATAACCGATCAACACCCACTACAGTTGCAGAATTTGAGATGAGTCTGACTTCAGTGCATAGAAATATAAATCCATGTCTATTGCCACCTCTCACTAAGAAATGTCGTAACTGCTAGGCTACAGGGTAGACTGTGTGTGAGGACTATAGAAATGACAGCTTTGTGCAAAGGAGGAACCTAATATTCATCTTCCTGTTCCCAAAATATCCAATGAATATTTAACAGACAAATACATTTGCAGCTTCTGGAACAGCAACTGGAATCCCTATGCACTAGCCAAGCAAACTCCTCTCCTGCACAGGGTAGCAGAAGCGTGCAGAAGAGGAGTTTGCTTGACTAGTGTTTAGGGATTCCAATTGCTGTTCCAGAAACTGCAATGGAGCTACAAAGAAGATGGAGACTCCCTTCTTACAAGAAGTCATATGAAAAAGACGAGGGGTAATGGGTACAAGTTACTCCTGGGGAGATTCTGATTGGACACAAGAGGAAAATTTTTCACAATGAGAACAATCAGCCATTGGAATAATCTCTCAAAAGTGGTGGATTCCCCGGCACTGGGCACTTTTAAGATTCAGCTGGACAGGGTGAGGGGCCATCTTGTCATCAGGCTTTTGACAAGAAAGTTTGCACCAGAAGATCCTTGAGGTCCCTTCCAACCTGGTATTTTATGATTTTACCAGAGTCTTTTCAGAGTTCTCCGTGAACTGTTTGGATATCATGCAATAATGGACAAGAGTTGCTCTTCGATTCGAAACTGCAGATTACACTGTGTTCATCTGAGAGCCACAGAAGCAAAACTAAGACTACGAACCGGCCTTGTTAATCTTGATTAATATAAAGCTAGTAATTTAAAGAAATTTGCTGTGGGAGGTGACTTATTTTAATTGTAAAGTATGACTTCATGGTACAATATGTTCTTTTTCAAAGGTCTCAATACAAATCATATACTCTTTAATAGAATAAAAGGATTGCAAAGTTCAACATGCAGGTCTTTAAATCTCTCTCACATAAAGGTGAATTTGGAAAGTGCCAACATGATAAAATGCAACAACTGCCTTCCCCAGAACAGGCCTAAGCCAGACCCCAGCTTTGTTAAGTGGTCCAGCTCTATGCAACTCTGTTTAATTTACACATCTGAAGAATTTGTCCAAGAGCTTAGATTTTTCTTCGTATCTTGCATGAAAGGACTGATTTTATGAGCCATAAAGTATCTTGTAAGAGTGGTTGTGTTTTAAGGCTTCACTTACCTATCAGCAACCATTTTCTTAGTAATCAGATGGGAAAAAAACCAAACACCAGTACCTCTCTTCGGTACAATTAATTTGATGAAATTTACTTAACATTCATTCAGTGCATGGCAGAATAAGCTCCTGAACTCAAGATTGTTTCCTGTATACAAGCATCATAGAACATATGCTGGCAGCAGAGAGAAATACCAGCTTTGAAAGCTATCTGCTATAGGGCACTTCATTCTTTAAAACTACATATAGCAGCATGATACAGTTCTGACGAAAGCAGCAGCAAGTAATGCGATAAAAAATATGCACGAGTCTGAATGTGTACCACCAGACACATGCTCTGCAGTATGTAACATGCTTCACAGCATGGTATAGTACAAGTAGAAAGAACAACAGCTGAGACAGAGCTACAGCTTAAAATAATTTTGTTAATGTTTCACTTTCCTTAAGAGCAGAAACAAAATGATAAAAATGTGCAAAAACTCCCATATTCAAATTAATAAAAGAGGACAAAGAAAAGAAAAAAAAATTCAGGATAAGCATAGTTTAAACGTTCAAATCTCCCTTCCAACATTTCAGTACTACTAGCTAGTGTGGTAAAGCTAACTACATTAGCTTATCCACTCAATTTTGTAAAGACGCCGTCACCTGACATTAAAATCTGCTGTATTTCCTGCCATACCAATATGGCCACGGCCTTCAATGTTTATAAATATTGAAGACCCTTTTTTTGCATAATTACCTTGTGAAGTCAGTCATCTCCATCATAATCACACACATCCTCTTGGCCAAAACAATGATGTCATTGCTGGTATCATCCCATATTTCAATCTCTGCATCAAGCTTACTCTTGACTTTTTTGAAGTCAGCCACTTGCTCAGCTATCTTTTCCTTCTCAGCCTCTGGCAGTTGAGTCATCTTGGCCTGAAACATGAAATAATTTGATTTGCAAAATGTCTATGTCAGAGTGTTTTTCTTTTTTTTTAAACAAAATCACTTGTTATCATCATATATATATTTGAAATGCACTGTGGCCTGAGCCAACCTTTCCAGCCTGAGCACTTCTGAATTTCAAAATCTGTATGCTATCATTGAGTTGGGCCGAATAATGGGCCTCAGTGTACCAGGGACAGTGGTGTCCATGAAACCATTAATATTAGCGTAGTGAGAGAAAGACAACTTAAATTCTTTCAAAAAGCTTTTATGAAATATGACCAATAGATTTTCCTTTTTCTTACAGATGAAGGAGCATAAGTGTTTCTAAGTATGCTAATTACAAAATGCAATATTCTTTCAGGTACAAAAGAACAAAGGAAAAGGTTTAATTGTCCTAAAACCTCCAGGTATGCTTGCCCTCTCTCCTGAGAAGGTTCTACAATACTCTTTTAAGAACTGAGAAAGACTTAATAGTTCAAATACGCATCTTCTGTCTTTGAAGAAGATAAATAAATAGGTAAGTATATCAGAAATCAGTATGTGAATAAGATTACCAAAAAAGTATCTTGAATGCCAATAGGAAAACACCTAATATTCAAATCAAGCCACAATCAGGTCTCAGGCAGGACACAGCCCTATACTTGGCTGCGGCTCCAGACTGGACTGTTTGCAAACATTCCACTGGCTAAAACTGTTTCAAATAAAAATTTATTATAGCTAGAAAAGTGGTGTGTTTTCTGCAAGTTCAGACTATGGAACCAGAATATTCAATTTATACTGAATGCATGCATTCTTCCTACATTTAAGCATTAGTAAAACATTTAATATACAAAGAGTGAAACAAATTCTGAAAATGCAGCATGGTGAGAGAAATATTTTACCTAATATTCTTGCAAGATTGTCAGTGCTCCAGACAAGGGTCAGATATACTTCCAGTGTCAGAAGCAGGCCAGGTAGCAGAGAGAGGCTAACTTCTTACGTGGCCATACAATAGTCCTGGCCCTTCATAATAACTTCTACCACGGGAAGCAAGGAGACCTTTTGGCCTGGTGGTCTTGATGGCTCTACTGCCGTAGTGGTTTTCATCTATAACCTTCTCTACGAGGTGGTCTACCTCTTGCACTGCATGCCACCAGGAACTCACAGTTACACACAGCAACTATCAACACACTGTAATTAGGCTGCAATTAAACAATAAATATGTTGTGACTTATTCTTGTTTATAAAACACCTACCATCCACAAAATGGAAAGTTAAGGCAGTGTCTGAATTACTTATAATTAGTATAACGGGTAAGCAATTTAATAAGTAATGCGTACGTTTTTCAAGCCATGTCATTTCAGAGATTTTATTTATGCTTGAATCACTCTGTCACAATGTTCATTTTCCCATTTATATGAATTACTGGAAATTATATGTCTCCCAAAGTATAACTATGTAATAATTGCAGTCGCAGAATTTGAAAGTGTAACTGTTTGAAGGAATACTTTTTCTTATTAAAAAAACAAACCAAAACAAAACCAAAACTAAAACAGATCAGAGAAGACCAAGACACACCTTCCTCATGGTTGTAAGATAAGCTTGTTGGGAAAGGTACGAAACAGACAAAAATAAGAGTTGGGCTACAGAGCGAAGATAAATTGAAGTACACCTTTTTATAATCTAATACATATTTACTGATTGGTGGATGCTTATGGTATATCCTAGCCCCCAGCTTCAGTACTGTCTCAAGTTCAAGAACACAGGCCTACATCTGGAAACGACAAGACAGACGGCATTTTAATGAGGGACCTGTGACATACAGTATCCTGCTATGTGCCAGCACAATGAGTTTCAGGGGGAATGAGACACATTATTCACCGGAACAAAGGGGCAAAAGAAACTACAATTCTGACCTTGATTCTTCTTTCATTTCCCTCATACTGCTTTAAAACTATGTACAGAAACAAAATAAAACAATTGTATACACAGCCTTTTAAGCACAGATATGAATTTGTATCAAAATAGACAACATAATGGTAAATGTGAAATAAAGATCTAAATTGAATGATTGCTATTACATGAATGCAGGTTTATTTTGTCCTCCAGGAGAAAATTATTTTTTCATTACTTCTAAGACCAATTGCTTTTTATTGCAGTAGCAGATAACAGAGTTAAAACTAGGTGAGAGAAGAAGTTATATTTTTGATATTTTTCTTTCTTCTATTACAAAAAAACAGTGTACATATTTTTCCTTAATTTCCTTGAATTAAATCTTCACAAGGCTATTTATTCCTGGTAGCTTGGAGTCTCCAACATTGGAGTTATTTGCATTGTCACATTTGCAACTTGACTTACCACGTAAGATTGGCATTTCTTATTGTTTCAGCCCCTTCCAAGTTTCAGTCAATTCGCTATCACAGATACTGAAATTTTAAGGTCAGAATAAATTGTCCACATAATAATAAAAATAGAGGACACACAGGGAGTAACTACTTGGTGAAGATTTTGACGTTACTCTCACTGGTGTGTTACTCGCCAATGAGATCCCAACCCAAAGAACTGGCCTCTTGCCTACCTTTGACCCTGGCTACCATCTAAGGAATTGACTTTCATACAAAGTTATAATTATTCTCTCCAAATCTTAGACTGACATGAAGTTTTTCTTTCCTGATCCCCTAAAACAAATGATGGGCCAGATCAACACCACCAAAATTCTTACCACTTGGAGGGAAGGAGGGAGAAAAGCAGGAAGGCAGGAAAAGCCCCAAGAAACACAATACATTCAGGCAAATATTTGTGTTATCAAAAACTCTGAGACAGAGGTCAGCCAGATATCCTTTTCAAAGGGAAGAACCTCCCTTTGATAATTATTTAACACTTCCTGCTGTGTAAGTTGCAATATCTCACGTAACTATAGAGCAGAAAGAGAGGAAAACTCTGTTTTTCTGCAGCTTTGTAGGTTACAAAGAAAACAAACCCCAGTCTCCTGACAGAGCACGTGAAAAACTTTTTAGAGCTTTTAGAAACAAGAATACAAAATAACATGCTCTTCACAGACTGTATTTATAAGACAATAACACAGATTCAGTAAGATCCAATTCAAGTCTCTGCTTTGCCTTAGGTGAGAGCAAAGCTCTTCACTCCACCACAGACTCAGCAGTGACAAGAAGTCATCTCATCTATGTTCTTGGTCCCCTGCTGCAGAGTCAGCTGAACATTTGGTGGAAGTGAACAAGATCTCTCCAAACCACCAGGACAGGAATATGTTTCAATCAAACTGCTGTAAAACAGCTCCAATTCTGATGTTTAATTGGTTTTTTTTGAATGAACTTTGTGGATCACTGTCGTAAAATATGTGCACATCAGCTCAGCCTATTTTATCATGAAGGCGAGCGTAAGATAGGCACTTACGAAGACTATCATACAGGTGATATAAGTACTTACCACAGAATCACAGAATGTTCGGGGTTGAAAGGGACCTCTGTGGGTCATCTAGTCCAAGCACACTGCCAAAGCAGGGTCTCCTACAGCAGGCTGCACAGGACCTCGTCCAGGCGGGTCCTGAATATCTCCAGAGAAGGAGATTCCACCACCTCCCTGGGCAGCCTGTTCCAGTGCTCCGTCACCCTCAGAGGGAAGAAGTTCATCCTCATGTTCAGCTGGAACTTCCTCTGCTTCAGTTTGTACCCATTGCCCCTTGTCCTGTCGCTGAGCACCACTGAAAAGAGTTTGGCCCCATCCTCCTGACACCCACCCTTCAGATATTTATAAGCATTTATAAGGTCCCCTCTCAGCCTTCTCTTCTTCAGGCTAAACAAGCCCAGCTCCCTCAGCCTTTCCTCATA
>Ga0065711_1048447_pt1 | contig 11802 bp, 6 predicted proteins | sample Hoacrofraction12_FD_59098 | JGI IMG/M metagenome (GOLD analysis project Ga0065711, IMG submission 59098) | Hoatzin crop microbial communities from Cojedes, Venezuela - Epithelial fraction 12 v2 (version 2) | ecosystem: Host-associated > Birds > Digestive system > Esophagus > Crop | place... | reverse complement strand
CTTGGCAGCCAGGGCACACTGCTGGCTCATGGTTAACCTGTCGTCCACCAGGACACCCAGGTCCCTCTCCGCAGAGCTGCTCTCCAGCAGGTCCACCCCAAGCCTGTACTGATGCATGTGGTTGTTCCTCCCCAGGTGCAGGACCCTGCACTTGCCCTTGTTGAACCTCATCAGGTTCCTCTCTGCCCAACTTTCCAGCCTGTTCAGGTCACGCTGAATGGCAGCACAGCCTTCTGGTGTATCTACCACTCCTCCCAGTTTGGTGTCATCAGCAAACTTGCTGATAGAACTCAGTTTCTTTAGACTGATTTATATGAACTTATTAATAAGCTTTTTGACCAGTTAGACATCTTGCAAAAGACTGTGCTCATGGGATAGCACACACTGAACAACTTTTTGTTTCTCAAAACACTCTCAGCTGTTAGCAGGTTAGCTCTGCACACTGACAACAAGGCAAGAAAAATGAGTTGCCATTTTCAAGGTTTAAGGTCTTAATGGCAGTCTCTGTAGTTGCATGTGCACTGTTCAGAAGATAATGGGTTTTGAATCACTGTGGCTTGCCTGCAACAGGACTTACTGCGAACGCTTCATTTGGTCCCTCCCCAGCACATGCTGCATGGTCTGTTACCACCCACTGCTCTTGGACAGTTCTGGCTTCTTTTTAGTGAGAAGCTACAGTAAACAGTCATTGAATACCTCTGACTGTTTTCTTACCAAAGCAAACCCTTTTCCTTTGACTAGCCCTAGTGATCTGTGCACTGAGCAAAACAACCAGCTCATTCTACCACCTCCTACCATGTCATGATTTCTTCAGGTTTCCTCCCAAGCACTTCCGTTTTCTCATAGTGTACACTCGACACAGATTAGTCCTCTTCAGCAGTTTTCAACTATCTCCTATCTGACATGCTGTCATGAGCAATTCCCGTGGAGGGAAATTCTTGTTAAATATCCTTCTGAGTAAGTAGCTGAATGAGATAATGTTCCACGTGAAACCATGGGGAAAATGTGAGATCTGGGACCTAGATTCCTGATCTGGGTAGATCTTCTACACTTATCCAGGTGGTTGAAGGTGATGTATTTTCTGTTTTGCTTTTCCAAATATCTGCAAGAGACCAGAATACAAATCCTACTATTAGTAAGGGTCTCAGGTGCACCATATAGTCTTTCATCAGGAAAGGATAGCTGGTGTATGACTTTTGTGTATTGGGCTGGAGGCATTGCAGTGCTTTTGGTAGTTCCTGCTGCTTGGATAACTGTGCTAAGAGATGCTGCTCTGGTGTGGGTATGTAAGAGCATTCTTAATACAGACATTAATTTAAGCATCAGAACCTTGCAAAAAAAGAAATTGCTGATGTATCTTGACATTTTTTACTAGAAGATCACTCTATACGCAGGGACTGTGTCCTTTTTGATCAGGGCTGTCTGTGAAGATTGAAAAATGGGCTTTTACACTTTAATTGCTGTTGTTTCCGCTGCCAATAAAGACAAATCCATGTAAGAAAGTAAGTTAAAATAATTTGAAAGAGAGTAATTTGATTCCTTAGCAAAAAGACTCTATCAGAATAGGGAGAAAACTCGACTTTTTACGTTAAATCCTTCAGTACTTTGTAACATGGTGTGCAAAAAAAGAGTTGTGATGAGTCATATGAGTGATTCATTCAGTCTCAGTTCTGGCTACAAGAAAAAGTGGATAGCATGTATTTAAGTGTCAGCAGTAGTCTGGATAACAAGACGCTTGATTTAAAAAATAGTGATACAGAAACAAGAGGAAAAGGCAGCTGCAATGGCAATATATTATGTCATTTTTTGTTGCGTTTTCTAAGAAAGTGAGGTATATGTGATTGTGTTTCTTGTGCCTCTCAGTCTTCTTCCCATCCCTCTTGTTCAGTAAATAGTGGTAAATAAAAACTTGTTCATCATGTCTTTTTATTGCAAGTATCTTACTGTTTTTCATCTAGAAAAGAAAAATGCTCATATTTCATTTTAAAAGATCTTTATATTTAATTTTAAAAAATTGAGATAAAATGAGAAAAATAACCACAGAAACACAAGAGTAGAAGAGGATGGGGCAAGACGTGCCCTTTGCAATAGCCTGCAAGCACATTAAATTGCATCCAAAACCCCCCACCTCAACAGCTCCCAAGCAGAGAAATCACTCTAGACCTGTGTCATTGCATTTTGATTTTAAAAGAACAATTGTGCAGAGCAGAGCCCTCTGAAACTTTTGAGCTGAACTTTTTGAAACAGAGTACAAAGTAGCCCTTAATTATTCCTTATAATTCTGCCTTAAGCATGGGAAAGAGCACCTGTTCTAGATGACTCTGCTTCAGCAGGCGGGTTGGACTAGACAATCCACAGAGGTCGCTTCCAAACCCTCCCATGCTGTGATTCTGTGTGAAAGCAGAAATTAGTTTAATTAAATTAAGGAGCTGGATTTTTACAGTTTTCAGGTGGTTGGTGTGAACTGGACATATCCATTTATAGGAGACACAGAAAGATCATTGCTCTCTGTTACAGACCTCAGTTCATATTTCATATTAAAAACAAGGGAAATTTCTCCCTAGTGTGTGTTAGAGCTGCCAGCAGATGATGAGGCCTCTGGCCAGGTCTTCAGTTGAGGTTAAGTTACCTGAAGAGGATGTGGAGAACTACTGGCCATGAAATGAGACATTGCTGGCCATGACAGATAACAGTGTGGGAAGGTAACCCGAGTTACAGAGTGTCATGACTGCTGCTGGATTTCACAGGTGTTTAAAGGGTTTGTGTGAAAACTGGCCACACTTCACAGGCAGTTGAAGGGGAATGTTTGGGATCTTCACAGGGGCAGATTTTTGCAAAGCCATCACTACCTGGGACATGATATCACTTGTGCTATTGAAAGCATTTTGTACCAGGAATGCGACAAAACTGGGACCAGTGAGTGGAAAGCAGGGAAGTGTTTAATTTGAAGGAGGCTGGGACGGAGGAAGGGATGTTCAAGAGTACAGTTGTTCTGACCATACCACCCGAGCTGAACCTGCTGCTGTGGTCAGGGGGTTTTTCCTGGCTGGGAGGGAATACCTGATCAAACGGTGGACTCCATCAGACAGGAGGAAGTTCTATTACACCTGTTGAAACTTTGTGCACTATTTGCATTTCTCCAGTATTTTACTCCTGGAGGCTGAAGTGTGAATTACATAGCACAGCTATGTCAGGTACTGGTTTTATGATTTTGTAGCCACTGGGCTGAAAGAGAAGTTTCCTTCTTATATTTGCCATAGCAGCACATCCTTCAAACACATCTGTCTCCTGTAACATCATCATAGACAAATTGATAAAGGTCAGAAGATAAATGGACTGTGATCAGCAGCACAAAATCCAGCTGGAGACCAGTGGTGTACTCCAGGGGTGAATAATGGAGCTAGTCTTGTTTAAAATCTTTGTAATGACCTGGATGATGGGACAGAGGTCACCCTCAGCAAGTTTGCAGACAATTCAGAACTGTAAGGAGTGTCTGGTACATCAGAGGGTTGTGCTGCCTTTCAGCAGGTCCCAGATAGGCTGCAAAAATGGGTCAATAGGAACCTCATGAAGCTCAGAAAAGGGATGTGCAAAATCCTGCACTTGCTTAGGAACAACCCCAGGCACCAATACAGGCTGGGCACCAACCATCTGGAAAGCAGCTTTGCAGGAAAGAGCCTGAGCGTCCTGATGGACACCAAGCTGAACATGAGTCAGCAATGTGCCCTCACGGCAAATAGTTCCAACAGCCTTCTGGCTGTATTAGGAAGACTATTGCCAGCAGGTTGAGATCCTTGCCCTCTACTCAGCACTGGTAAGGCCACACCTGGAGTACTATGTCCAGTTCTGGGCTCCCCGGTACAAGAGAAGACATGGATATACTGGAGAGAGTCCAGCAAAAGGCCACAAAAATGACGAATGGATTGGAGCGTCTCTTTTATGCGGAAAGACTGAGGGAGCTGGGATTGTTCCTAGAGAACCTAGGATCATTCTTAGATTGAGCCTAGAGAAAAGAAGGCTCAGGGGATCTTTTCAATGTATGTAAATACCTGATTGGTGGTGGAGAGTAAAAAAGACAGAGTCAGACTTTTTTCAGTGGTATCCAATGACAGGACAAGAGGCAAGGCACATGAACTTTTTCGTCATTATATAAGAAAGAAATTTTTTCCAGTGAGAACAATCAGTCACTGGAGTAATCTCCCTAGGGACTCTGTAGAGTCCCCATTACTGAAGGTTTTAAATAGGCAATTGGACAGGGTCTTAGATAATCTCATCTAAGCTCCCCTTCCCATGAAATGTTGGACAAGATGAGCTTTCAAGGTCTTTTCCAACCTGGGCTATTCTATGATTCTATGAAACTGAAACACAGGAGATACTTTTTAAACAAATGAAAATATCTTTTTCCTATAAGGGAAGTCAAACACTGGAGCAGATTGCCCCGAGAGGTTGTGGAGTATCCATCCTTGGAGATATTCAAAACCCAACTGGATGTGGTCCTGGGCATCCTGCTCTGTCTGACCCTGCTCTTCAGCTGTTGGACTAGATGATCTCCAGAGCTGCTGTTCAACCTCAGTGGTCCTGTGATTTTGTGCAGGGATTCTGAGCTGATTTGATGCTTTTGTGTATTGGACCAATTGACCTGCATGTTTTATCTTTATAAAGGTCATATCACTTAGCTCACACTTGGATGATGTATTATTGTAATGAAGTCTGAACACACACGAGTATATGGTTTCATTCACTAAACCCTTCACAAACACAGATGAATAGTTTTTTTCAAATGGACGGAGCAAGCTTTGGCCAAGGGGACTGGAATGATGATTATGGCCCAAATATTCCTAGGTCAAATATGGGTTTGTCATCTTTCTGACATTTTTTCCTTTCCTGACATATCAGGTGCAAGTACACTTGTGATGTTTTTTATGTAAGCCCTTGGGAGGCCACAGAAAAAACCTTCAGTCATTGTAAAAGCAGGGCATCCGTTGCACCACTAGTATTCAGCTAGGAGGACAGTACCCAGTAATTTTCTTCTCTTACTTCATAAATTATTTCATGCTTTCAGAGTTTTTGTCTTCAGCAGAAGTATTTTCTTCATCTGGTGTCTCAACAAAGCAAGACTAGGTCTTCTTCTTACCTTTTTCTAATTTCTGGCTCACTTTGGAATACTTTTCACTATGTGCTTACTAAAACCTGTGAGGTGGGCTGGGAAAGGATTGGAGACTACACTGACACATATCAGAGTGACGCAGATGAAACTGGGGTCATGTAGAATTATACCTGTAAGTGGCACTAGGTTCTTTTCAATATGCAACTTAGTTAACTAAACAATGCCTAGGACAAATGCTTTTTCTCGCCCTTTTTTCTTTTTGGTTGGTTGGAAACTGATGGCCTCAGGAAGTGGAATTTGGGATTGTGAGAGACTCCCAAATAAATTTGGCAATGTGAGAGATACTAGGTCCTGAAATTTGAACACTGCCTGGGGTTTGAATTCTTTCTACACCAAATTCGGCCTTATCACTTACTTAGAGAAAGATACAGTGGTCACTGTAAAGCAATGAAGAACTAAAGTTCAATAATCTTATATATTTGAGGTACATCAGAATAGCTTGTTTTAGCTGAGGAGCATTGTAGTGCTGGATTTGTCTTAACACAGCTACCTTCACCTTTTAGAATTTATGGATGGCAGTGGCAAATAAATTAATTGTAGCACAGCCTGTACCGTTGTAGACAATTAATCTGTCCTGAAATATTTAGAGGGACAATAATCTGTCTGGATAGCTCATGCCCATCTACCCACACAAAATCAATTATGCATTAAACAGAGATACTTAAATTATTTTTAATTTTTAGTGAGAACTTTGGGAAAGGATGCTAAAGATAAAGTCATTGTTTTATTCTCCTGTTCTCTTCACAGTGGGATAGAACCAATATTCTGAACCTCTGTGAGCTAGAAAAAGTGTCCCTGAAGCCAGTTCGGTGTTTGCTGTGAGAAGCACGTTGAATTTGGATGGTCACATTTTTGAATATGGAATGAAGAGATACTACATGGCTACTGTGGGAAGTTATATCAAGTTTGTGACCATTTCATGGTAGCAGCTTTTGTTAGCAGACTCACTATGATCTCATCATCTTCAGCTACACTACAAAGGACTGAGAACGAGGAGGAAGCTATAACTGCAGGATGGAATTGACTGGTCTCAGATCAGACATCTCTTTCATATTAGTGAATCTTTTGATATCAGCTCTCTCTCAAGCCTTTCTTCTCCCTTTAATCCACTCTAAGTTTGTAATTTGGCACTTTTTTTTTACATTTTTAATAACATTGGAAAAATTATACCTATTTTTAAGCTGAAGATGAAAGCAACTGATCTAACAACTTCCACCAATTTCGTTATCTAGCTCTTGCAAGATGCTGTTCAAAGTAACAGTTGAATCTGCTGACTCTCACATGTATACGACACTATTATTGTAGGTGTCAATGGCACAAGTCACCATTGTGGTCTTATTCTGATAGAAATGCTCTGTAACAGACAGCTACAGTCTAATAGACAATCAGATCTGTCACTAGAGCACAATCAGTGAACCTCATGAGGGGCTTAGTATGCGCATCAGGCATTTACACTTTATACTGTGAATTCCCTGTTCTCTCCAACGACTCCTGCAAATGTATATTGCAGATGTCACTGCAGGCAGAGTTGAGGTTTAGCCTTCTAAAGGAGGCTGAAGATGAACTTGGAAGTGTAGAACTTGGAGACTGAAACAAAAGGCTTCATGCAGATCATGGTGTCTGCATTCATTTGGACTAAGAAGCAGCTCACAGTAAATTTCTGCAGCAAAAGAGCAGTGCACGACTGTGCATGCAGGTGTCTCATTCTTTACTGCATTGAACTTGATGGCACTTGAGGTATACGAAAAACCTATGAAACTTTATACTCATTTTACCTGGACTAGCCACTGCAACACATATATCTTCAAGGTTTCTGACTAAGCTCTTGTTCTGCCTATCACAGTGTATTGCTTAGCTGTTTGGTATAAGAGGCATTATACCTAAATGAAGGACACCGTAATAGCTCTCACCAAAGCAAGGAGTAGTACCTTAGGATTCAATTCTTTAACTCCCAGTGACATTAAACTATTCCCTTGTGTATGTTACACAACAAATATTCTGGAACTTCCAGAAAGTTATGGACAAAACCAAATTTCTACTCTATGATGGCACGAAGAATACCAGCTTTTTTCCTCAGACATTTTTCATGGCACAAGTGGTAGAATGAAAGACAAAATGAGTTTACTTGTGATCCCAGAGGAGTAGTGTCAGGGTTTACCTTACCTCAGTGACATTGGATTACACTTAATTGCATTCAAGCAAATCACAGTCTGTGCAGTTAGTTTCCACATAAATGAAAAGGCAACAGCCTGCTTTACCACAACTATTTGAAATTTCAATGTGTTACAACAACAACAAAAAAGTACGCTGTGCAGGAGGCATCAAAGGCATTAATGAGGCCTCTCTATACTCCATTGAATTGTTCAGTAACTGCTATGTAGGTGTACACATTTCTTTTGACGTCATAAAGAGAGAATAATGTTGATATAGCATCCCTGGTTTCTCAGTGTATTGGCTTTGTTGTCAGACCCATAGTATGTTCGTAGAGTTTGGAATAAAGTAGAAAATTTGCCTGATGTGTGCTTAATAGCACAAACATGAGGATGCATATATCCTGATGAGGCAAATACAAAACAGAAATAAATTAGACCAGTTCAGATAAACAAGTGTGAACACGGGATTCACTGTTCCTCTATACCTTTGTAGATTTCTAGTATTCTTGCTGAAACCATAATGGAAAAAATGAATTCAGGTGTCCTTATTTTGATACTATTATTAATTATTAATTTTATTATTATTTATATAATGATACTATAATACTGGATATAACAAGTCTTGAAAATGATAAGTGAAATTATTTATCTCTTATCCACTATGTTTGATTATTTCTTGTTTTCTCCACTCCTACACTCTCAAAGCCTGTACATAAAAGGAAAAAAGGCTATAGAGATAGTTGTCTCCATGTCCTACTCACCCTCCACTTTTCCCCCAGGTGTAGCAACAGGATAGGTAATCTACTGGGATCTCAACACTAGATACACAGTAGAAGAAGCAGAGGCCTATAGTGATGCTTGTTGTTTAAGGACCTCTCCCAAGTCCAGGCCAGAAACAATGTAAAATTTGCTTCTGTAATACATAAACCTTTGTAGTATCCAAGCTTTGCTATAATATTTTGATTTCTATGAGTTTATGAAGAAACACCTGCCTGCAATTCTATGAACAGTTGGCAAAACAAGCCATTTTCAATTGTTGTAGATGACAAAATAAAGTTCCACCACAGCAATAAGGTTAACAAATGGTTGAGCAAACTGACATTTTGACATCTGAATTTTCTGCAGACTTAGATAGTGCAAAGATGGATCTGGTAATGACTCTTCAGAATTAAAATTAAGTTATTAAAATAAGTCTGTATTCTTTTAGGGAACTGATTCAAAGAAGCTGTTGCTCTATTGTTTGTCATCCACCACTATGTAAAGAATGTGCCTGTGACACAGACCAAAAAATCAGAGAAGGGGATGCTTAACTGTGACAGTTCTGGCAGAAAGCTGCCTCCAGAAAGACAAGGTCCACCGTCAGTGACTTAAGCAGAAAGACAATGGGAAAAGAGAATAAACTTTAATGAGTCTGAGCAACTAAGATTCTTTTAAAGTGTATAATCTTCCTCACATTGCATAAACTTGGAGTTTTCAAACACCATGATAGGTCTGTTTATCCAGATTGGTCAAAAGGCAGTTATCTTACTGTCCTTTTTGGCCAGTACTGCAGCTTTTCCTAAGGCCAAATAACAGGGTATTCATCAAAACGATGTTGATATTGAGGACCTACCCAGCATTGCACAAAGGAGAGGATGAAGATCATGTTTGTGATTTATTAGCTGAAACCAGCATAACAAAGAAGGTCATATGTAATTATCGTATAAGAAGTATTACAGTAATTTGCCATTACCAGTATAGTTGACACCACTGCTTCAGTTACTAAGATTTACAAGTTTTAATAGAGTTCACACATAGTATGTGTCAGATAAAAAGGCTCACAAAATGGGAATTGTGTGTTACCCTTGGCTGGAACACTATCTTGTGTGTAAGGCACAGGACTGGGACTGAGACATTAGATTAACTTTCATTCTCTCTTATGTTGACCAAAATAGTTAAAGGCAGATTATTTACTCTCTTTGGGCTTGTTTCCTTATTTATGATTTAAGAAAAATTATACTAGTACTATCAGGAGTAACAGGAGGTTAAACTAATATTGCTAAAGAAGATTGAATTGCTGTATGTAAATACAAAGTATTACTCTCATTCCGCAAACAGAAAATCTTCCGGTTTATGAAATATTTTTGCATGCTCCTCTCTCTCACATGCTGCCAAGTAGTACTTTATGACATTGTAAGATTTCTAATGTCAAGCTATACTCCCTTACTCACCAATGAGAAGGGGGTCAACGAGCATGGGCTGAAAGTCATTTTATGATCATGTAAGAGCATTTATGGAAAAAACCCTTCCTATAACTCCAAAAAATGATAGAAAAAACAATCCTGGTAACCTAGAAATAGTCTACTGATATAAAGTAAATTAAAAGTCTGTTTTTTTAAAATTTTAATTTTTATTTTTTAACATAGTGATCCAGATGCAACCCACCTGCTCAGAATGTCTCTAAAGGTGGGAGATACATCAAGGAAGAATCAGTCAATACTTGCTTTGTTTCCTTATCATGCTCATTCTGTGAGCATTTCCCGAGTTGATCTGTATCAAAAAGTGGGCTTGTTGAAGCTAAAAGATCTCCCAGAATCTGGGGAGGGGAAGAACTAAAATTATATGACAAATGAATCTGGGAGATAACCCACTAAAAATAATTAATTAGGAAATCATGGGTTTAAAATGAGTGTCCTGGGTTTGGCCAGGACAGGGTTAATTTTCACCAGAATCCAGGAAGGGGCACAGCCGGGTGGGCTGACCCAACCCCAACCTGGCCAAACAGAGCCGGGTATTCCACACCATGTGCCATCACGCTGGGTTCCGGGGGGTGGGGGCGGCACGGCAGGAACTCACTCGTGGCTCAGGAGGGCTCGGCGGTGATGCGGTCTGGGAGAACGGCTCTCTCTCTCTCTCGGTCGTGCGGTTTGTTCTGTGTATTCCCCTTATCTGTATCGTTGTTGTTACTGTTCCCTTTGTTTGCTGTTCTGTTAAACTGCCCTTATCCCGACCCACCAGTTTCTGCCTGTTTCTTTCCACTCTCCTTCGCACCCCGGCGGGGGGAGGGGCAGCTGCGTGGCGCTTTTGTTGCTGGCTGCAGCCGAAACCAGAACATTAAACTGGCGCCCAAGGTGGGGCAGGGATAATGGCAGGGCTGAGCAGTGTGTGTTAAAACAGCTTTCTTAAATATTGTTATACGCATTTATTGTGTTAGTTAAATAGTTGCAGGTAAAAAATGTTTCTGACTTTGATCAGATGGCTGTGGTATTTGAAGCCAGGGTCATCGTGGGAGACATAGACAGAGATCATCACCTGGTCCCTGTCCCTGGGTGAGCTGCGAGACATGCGGAAAGATTTCAGCTGCCACCCAGGTGAGCACATTGTCACCTGGCTGCTGCGGTGCTGGGATAACGGGGCCAGCAGCTTGAAATTAGAGGGCAAGGAAGCCAAGAAGCTGGGATCCCTGGCCAGGGATGGGGGAATTGACAAGGCCATTGGGAAAAAGGAACAAGTCCTCAGCCTCTGGAGGAGACTTCTGTCAGGCATGAGGGAGAGGTACCCCTTCAGTGACAATTTTGTATGTCATTCTGGCAAGTGGACCAATATGGAGAGGGGTATTCAGTACTTGAGGGAATTAGCTGTGCGAGAGCTGGTTTACCATGAACCAGACGATGACCAGTTACCCACAGACCCAGATGAAGTCCAGTGCACACCATCTATGTGGAGGAAGTTTGTGCGGAGCGCACCATCCTCATATGCCAACTCACTGGTAGTAGTAAACTGGAAAGGTAAAGAGGCACCAACAGTGGATGAGGTGGCTGTCAGACTCCGGCAATATGAAGAAAGCCTCTCTTCCTCCCTCGTTTCGGCCGTGGAAAAATTGTCCCAGAAGGTCCAGCGACTCGAACAGGGTATTTCCTACTCCCCACCTGTACGGGCCAGCATCTCAGCTATTAGGGGCAAGCGTTCCTCTGCTCAGGAGAGAGAATACAGAGGCTATACACCACGGGGCACCCTGTGGTTTTACCTGCGTGACCATGGAGAGGACATGAGGAAGTGGGATGGAAAACCCACCTCAACTCTAGAGGCACGAGTGCGTGAGTTGTGAGGTAAAACAATCACAAAAGGGGATTCTGGTAGGAAAAATGCCGCTCCAGTTTCCAGCAGTCAGCTCTCCAGACCAGGCAGACAGTTTGATCTTGATTCCGATCCTCTGGAGGAGACCTCCAAGTCATTCTTACAGCAAGTGAGGAGCAAATTCTCTGACCAGGATTAGAGGGGCCCTGCCTCCAGCCAGGTGGAGGAAAGGGACAACCGGGTTTATTGGTCGGTGTGGATTCGGTGGCCTGGCACATCAGATCCACAAGAGTATCAAGCTCTAGTGGACACTGGTGCACAGTGTACTTTAATGCCATCAGATTTCAAAGGGTCAGAGTCCATTTGCATTTCGGGAGTGACAGGGGGGTCCCAAGAGCTGAGTGTATTGGAGGCTGAAGTGAGCCT
>Ga0065711_1048446_pt1 | contig 11802 bp, 4 predicted proteins | sample Hoacrofraction12_FD_59098 | JGI IMG/M metagenome (GOLD analysis project Ga0065711, IMG submission 59098) | Hoatzin crop microbial communities from Cojedes, Venezuela - Epithelial fraction 12 v2 (version 2) | ecosystem: Host-associated > Birds > Digestive system > Esophagus > Crop | place... | reverse complement strand
CCCCCCCCCGCCATGGACACTGCTTGGAATTACATTTAAAACTAAGTGTACTAAAATATCTCACTGTATCCAAGTCATAATAAAGACTTGGAGAGAAAAATAACAGAATTAGTGTTTATGTTTTGGAGGGAGTCAAGAACGCATATAAAGTTAAAGTTAGATTACTGAGTAGCACATGTCATCTAAGGCTGTAACTCCAGGCAGTCTAGGCCACCACACAGCGCTCTCACAGGTACCAGGACATGCCAAAATGCTCTGAAATATTTTGCTCTTGCAAAATTAGACAATTTAATCCCAACTGTATCTTTATTATATTATTATTTACCCTGTGCAGATTCAGGGAAAACAAGAACTGTATCAGAAAAAAAAAAAATCTACTTAACGTCTGCCCTATTCTCAGATCCATACCATGACTGCAAAAATGAATGATGAAGTTACTAAGGCAGTCAGATGGGGTGCAATCTGTAGAGCAACATGATCTATTTATAACAAACATGAAGTTTCACTTTCGTTTGTTTGGTTGTTTTTTTTGTGTGGTTTGTTTGGTTGTTTTTTTAAAGTAACTGCAAAGGAGTAACACTTATAGCTATGGCCTTAAACCTCAATACAGGATCTTTTTCTAGAAAGGACTGTCCAAAACTGTAGAAATTTAAAAGATAGGACTAATATTAAAATGAAAAGGTATCACTGAACAGCATTGCTGGTTACCAATTAACAAGACAAGCTTAGCTTCTAAATACACTTTCATGGACTGAAACACAAGTGGCAATTAACTTGGTATGTATGCACTGCTGTTTCAGATGGACTGAAGTGCATGTGTTACTAAAACAACTTCTTCCTTACCTAAAGTCACTTAGAATTCTTTATTATCAGCAGCTTTTGTATCTTTTTCATGCAAACCGATCACAGAGAAAACAGTTTTCTACATATGCAGAGCGTTTCAAACACAGAGGTGTTGTCTTCCGGCATCTAAAGGTTCTCAGAGAATCCTTTTACTGACTACAAGAGCACTAGTATATTTTCACAATACAGTGCTCGAAAGACAATTGCTTTATAAAGGGGTTATTTCCTGAAATGCACCATTAAAATTTTCCTTTGTTACATAACCACTACATATGAGGATACAACATTCTGAACAAAAAGAAACTCAGATGATAAAACAAAGTTGATATACAAAACTAAAAGCTACAAAATTGAAATGCCACTGCAGGCAGAAAAGCAGTGCATTTAAGATATGATCAGCTGCAGGATAATCAAAGTCCACTTCAAACATTTTTCACCAAAATGCATTTTGCATGGTGCAATGAATGGCTTAAAAAAAACCCAAAGGTTAGGCACTCTGTTATCCTGTTTAAACATAATCAACTGGCAGTAATAAGCTATCATTTCCTATGAGAAAAATGATAATTTCTACCATATGTCATACAAGTAGTTAACATACACTAAACAGTTCAATGACTTGGTAGGGAGAACAACAGAGAAGATTGTCTTAGGACTATTAGTTGGATAACTGGATTTTAAGTATGAGAAAAATTTGAGTTCAGGTCCCTAAAAGACTTCGAACTTAAACAATTCCTAGCCATGCTTTGCCAAAAAGCAAGCAAGTTTGCATAGTAGGAGTAAACACAGACTTCATAAATTAGGGAACAGCACAAAGATAAAGACTCCATAGCAGCCAAGAAAACAAATGGTGAGTAAAAGATAAAGAACTGAGGTGGTGTCGGCTAAATCTTACCTTGAGAAAGTAAAGAGTTGTGTTGTATTTACTTACGAGGACACTATCAACAGTATGAGCTAGTTTGATTTCGAAAAAGCTATTTTTCATTCTCTTTACATACAGACCACAACAAATTTCTTTGCCTAAACCAAGCAAAATGAATGACTGATTAATCTAACTTTTACATTCTTAGGTCACGTATCACAAAGGATGCTTTATCAATCTCCACTATCCAACTCAACCAATCATAGCTGAAGAGCAGTTATAACATTAATTCCTTATAAAAATGAATCAATAGACTGTATAAAGAACACAATATTCGACACTAATTGCTTCTGGGTCACTACTTTTAAAGACATCTTTCATTAATCTTCAAAGTAACAATAAAATAGCAGGTTCGTCTGTGCAAAATATAGTCCACATTCATCTCGTCACTAAAAAAAATAATTTTGAGCATCCCACTGAAATCCTTAAATTTATTTAACAAATACAAAACTTTCTGCTGTTTTAAGTGACAATTGATTAAAACTCTCTATAATTGCAATTATTATCAGGATTCTACCCAACATCTATGATTTTCTCTGAAGACAGTACAAGCAAATCTTATAAAAAACCTCTGCTAGCATATAGATAACAACGGAGGATTAATCATTTTTGCTATAGCAACCACTGCTCTGCAATTACCATAGTGACATGAGATGAATAGAAAAAGTAATAATGGAGAACTCTTCCTTGTTTGGAGCAATGTGTCAGCCAAGTAAGTGCAGAATTCTCTAGTGCCCAGCTCTGCTCACCTTAATCAACCAAAATGCCATTTGTAGTAAATATGTCACAAAGCATTTCTGATTTATTTTTAAAAGGGTAATGCAAATTTGTCAGTTGTTCACTGTTCTTTAGTCAAGTTAATGTACAAATCATTGCTATCATGTAACAGAGGGGAATGCTACTTATTTTTGAGGTTCCAATTTAGACGTAAAGTCTAAGGCCTACTATATTACCATAGATATATTGATACATATACACCTGCTTTCACATATTTTTCCCTTCAGATACACACACATAAATGTAGTAGACCTTACAGATACATATATAAATATAGACAAACATACATTTGCATATCTTTTTCATGAAAAAATGTGTATTGAGTACTTCAGGAACACTTGGTGCTAAGACTACACTAACATTTGTGACAGTTTCTCATGAGTCACCTAATTGTTGTTTTTTCCAGCTCCACTTCGCTAAATAATTTCTACTTGATAGCTATTGTTTAACCTGCTTAGTTTAGGAAAGGAAACCTTACCCAAAATTAGTTGCCTTTAGAGATTCTCAGTCAGGATCTTATTCACTCCCTCCTTTTATCTTATGACAGGTAAATACTTATGGCTGGAAAGGGTACTTAAAAAAATCCCACACATCTGGAGGCAGGAAATAATGTTAGATAAAGTCACCTTTTGAAACAAAACATGCTTTGCTAAGATGTAGGTGATCAATAAATCTGAATCTCAGACTGCAGAAGTGCAAGGGTGTACCAATAGAAGGGTGGGTGTAAACGAGCGGGTAGCAGCACAAGTGCCAAACTCCCAAGCTCATGGCTGGACCTCACATTGTTCTGGAGTCAAATATGCACAAGGTTAAGTAAATGAGAAGTGGCAGAGCATGAAAGCACAGAGAAATATGGAATCCTTTGAGACCTTTAGCGAATGGCAAGGCTGGCACATCAGCTATGAGGTACAGAAAATGCCAAGAGAGGGGAAGAAAAGAGAGACAGGCAACACAGAAATAAGGTAACAGGCTTGTGACTGTATATTGAACATGTTTCCAGTCACAGCAGCTGTATCCCCGTTTCAACAGGGAAGCTGCTTGCAGCATGCATAGAGCAAAGCAAGAGGCTATGGTATGTTATGCTTGGTGTATCACACATAGTTTGGCAAAAGCTACTTAGGTAGGAAGTAGTGCAATCTTCTAATGCATCTCACTTCACATTTTCATTGTGCTATTTTGATTTGTTGTGCAATGAAACTTCTTTCAGGCCCCATTACAGATAACCAAATTACTATTTCAAACTGCACATCATCATACCTTAATTTCCTTTGACTTACGACAATCATTATTTCATCATTTTTGAAACAGGGAAAACTGAAAAAAGGAGATGTTCAAATCTGACAAACCATTTCTAGTAAGGCATTTTCTTTAACTTCAGCTCACTACAAGCGCAATCTGTATGATAACTGCCTACCTTTGGAAGTATCTAAACCTGTACAGACACAGCACAGTGGGTAAATGTAGTTACTCTGGTACAGTGTTATTCCAGTAGTGTCAGATTTTGCCGCTTTATTGTTAGACTGGTGCAGAACAAAAAATACTGGAATGAAAATGAACATGAGCAGAACTCAACTAAGATCCTCCTTTGCATTAAAAGGTTTTTTCCTCCTACCAATTACTGTATAGCCACACTTGCACAGAACTATTTAGCTGTAGGTAGGATTTTTTTTTTGATGGTGGTTGGGTATTATTCAACTTCCCTCAGACTGCATGTCATAAAGCACATGGAATTTAGAATTATAACCCTTCATTACTCATACACATTTTTTTAGTACCATATTCACTTCGATATTCTCTAAAACTTTGTTCAATAAAAACATAACTATTTGTTGTTTTGATTATTTGAAATTAGTGCTGGGAAGATGAAGAAAAAAATTGATGCACTACTCAATTTCCTACCGATTGTTATAACAGAAGAAAGACTGAAGTCGTAATAGTACTCAAATAGTAAATTTGACATCATAAGTATTTCCATAGTTATCCGAATAAACTTTGTTCCTCTATCAAGACACACACACACATTTATAGCAGTCCTTTCACTCGCTTAGGAAAATTAATGGGCAGAAAGACCATTCAACTATTTCCCACTCTTCACCCTGGATGACCTTGAGTAATGTGGAGTGAAGATAAAAGACGACAGTGTGTAGGTAGCTGTTCAGGAAGAAGAAGCAAGACCCTCATATTGCAAGACCTGTGCTGCGTGTTCTCTCAGAGAGGAAAGGGCTGAGATCTTTCAGAATAACCACGTCCAAAGAGTCAGCTTCTGAAAAGCTATCATCTCCTCCCATAGATGATACTGATGACTCCTTGCCTCTCCATCTGCTTTGCCATACATGCTATCCCTCTGCATTTATTTGCATGCATTTCTTAAGTCCCTGAATGCATTTTCTCCCGTTACATTTATTCGTACTAGAAAGACTGCTCCACTGTTGCCTCACACCAGTGCGCTGCCTATGACTTTGATGACAATTAACAGAGCAGGGTATCAAGCAACTGGTGATGGAATTTCAACACAGCAGCCCCCGTGGCTGCGCTAGCTATACCAGCCGCTGTCTTCCGCAGCCTTGGCTGTACCAAAACATATGGTGTACCACACTGCTGTATCACTGCACATTCAATTTACTCACATTTTCAAAATTTTAACTTTAACATTTGAACAGTTCCACTTCACTTTCCAGCGTTTAGTACAATGCCATTAATTATGATAAATTTCTAGAATTATCATTTGGGCTCATTAGTTACCTAACATAGAGGAGAAATTATCCCACATAAAGATTGCTTTCCACATTCCGCTGTTAAAAAAAAAAAAAATCTGATTTCTCCTTAGTACTTATTAAGACCCATTATTCAGAACATCAACTTGGAAAATGGTTACAAAAAACCCAACACAAAAAATTTTTTTAACTGCAAAAAAATGTAGTATTCTGTTCTTTCCTTCAGATATTATATACACAAGTGTTTACATTTGTAGATAAACAGTAAAAGATTTTACGAAAACTTTTTACAAAGATTTTAGAAAACTTGTTAAACATTTCACAGAAGAACCTAGAGCATTGTTCAGCTTCTACCTTACTTTGTATAGTATAGATCTGTAAACCCATCCATAGCTGCTAGAGAAGGACCTAAGGAGAATTAACTGTCCAGCAGAGGTGTCTTCTAGTTACACACCAGGAAACAGCTTTGCCAGAACAGTACAGGGCAAGAGAAGCGGACTCTGGGTCTAATATGAAGCCTGGCTTTTAATTTAAAAACTGTGATTTTCTTTAAAACAGATTTTAAATCAAAATGATGCAACAAGGCTACCATTTGACAACATTTAAGACAGGCTGTCTCAATTAACAAGCGCGTGGTAGAAATATAATACATCAGTTCTTTAAGAAGTTATTTACATTCAAAAGCATCAGCAGAATCAGGCCCATAGCACTTTGCCTTCGGTTGCAAAATTCTTATTTTAGTGCACAAAAAAAAGGTATTTTTTGGACTATGAAACAAACATTTCTTGTTTGTAACATGACACACACGTTGATAAGACGATTGACTGAAAAAGTACATTCTAATAGAAAAATACAGGCTTTCACTAACCCTTGCAAAAATAGATTTACATATAGATTAAGTTTTTCTTCTGTCCAAAAGCCTTCCAGAATTTTCAATTACAACCATTAAGACTTTACCACGTTTCATCAATCTTCATACCAGCCATTTAAATTCATTTACATTTTGGCTTTATTAGCTTGTACAAGTGAAGAATTTATGAACATTTACTCAAATAGTATCTTCTGAACAGGACTGGGGAAAAAAAACAAAACTGTGAAAACAAAATACACGTCTGATAAAAGTAAGTCTGGTGTTGTACCATGCCTCAGGGTAATAGTACATGTCCTTAAATGTGGCACTCCAGAGTAGACACATGTGATGCAGAACGAACTGGGATAACCAAAGTTGAATTTATTAAGAATTGTTCCCCGATATTTCAAGTTTTACAGTCAAACAGATATAACAGAGAGAAAAATAAAAAACCCTTTTAGAGCTAAACATCTTTATTTGTTCCTTGATTTAGAGTACGTAACCAAAATATGAAAGAGAAAGAAACACTCAGGATATTAGAAAAATAAAACTCACCAAAATCCGCAAACACAGACTGTCCAACAACTTTCACACCATTAGGCGCTTCCTTACTATTTCCAGCTTTAGAGAAGTTCCCATCCTATCAAACAGGACAAAGATGATGAGAAACTGAATTGCAGACTAAGTGATTAAAATTGACTCTCAAACCAAAGAAAATACACATCAATAAAAAAGCACCTAAGTAGATAATAAAGAGACACCTCAGCTATGGAAAAAGATGCACTCTGAAAATTCAGACTGAGTTTTTGCATTTCTAATCCTTCACAGAGTCTTACGGAAGTTCAGTAATAGTACTATTCAGATACAATTGTCCAGATGTTTTGCTGTGTTATAAGAAAGATTGGGTTATATCAGCAGCATAATCTAAACCATCATTATTAATTATTATGTAATTAAGTGACATCAGTGGACAAGGGAAGAGCTACAGATGTTGCCTATCTTGACTTCTGTAAAGCCTTTGACACAGTCCCCCACAACATCCTTCTCTCTAAACTGGACAGAAATGGATTTGACGGGTGGACTCTTCGGTGGATGACGAATCGGTTGGGTGGTTGCATCCAGAGAGCAGTGGTCAATGGCTCAATGTCCAGATGGAGATCGGTGACAAGTGGTGTCCTTCAGGGGTTCGTACTGGGACCAGTACTGTTCAATATCTTCATCAATGACATAGCGGGATTGAGTGCACCCTCAGCAAGTTTGCTGACGACACCACTGTGTGGTACGGTTGACACGCCTGAGGGACAGGGTGTCATCCAGAGGAACCTGGAGAAGCTCAAGAACCTCATGAAGTACCACAAGGCCAAGTGTGGGGTCCTGCACCTGGGTTGGGGCAACCCCCAGTATCAGTCCCTTCATCCCCCAGCCTGTATTAAAAGCAACCCTGAGGAGAAGAACATGGGGGTGCTGATGGATGAGAAGCTAGACATAAGACTGTAATTTGCGCTTGCAGCCCAGAAAGCCAACTGTATCCTGGGCTGCACCAAAAGCAGTGTGGCCAGCAGGTCAAGGGAGGGGATTCTGCCCCTCTGCTCTGGTGAGACCCCACCGGGAGTCCTGTGTCCAGCTCTGGAGCCCTCACCACAGGAAAGCCATGGTCCTGTTGGAGCGGGTCCAGAGCAGGCCACAAAAATGATCCGAGGGATGGAACACCTCTGCTGTGAGAAAAGGCTGAGAGGGTTGGGGCTGTTCAGCCTGGAGAAGAGAAGGCTGCGGGGAGACCTTATAGCAGCCTTCCAGTACTTGAAGGGGGCTTATAGGAAAGATAGGGACAAACTTTTTAGCAGGGCCTGTTGTGATAGGACAAGGGGTAATGGTTTTAAACTAAGGGAGGGTAGATTTAGACTGGATACAAGGAAGAAATTTTTCACAATGAGGGTGATGAAACAGTGGAACAGGTTGCCCAGAGAGATGGTAGATGCCCCATCCCTGGAAACATCTGAGGTCAGGTTGGATGGGCTCTGAGCAGCCTGATGGAGTTGAAGATGTCCCTGCTCACTGCAGGGGGGTTGGGCTGGATGACCTTTAAAGGTCCCTCCCAACCCAAACCAATCCATGATTATGAATACTAATGTTGCATTTATGCATGCTGACGTGTGATTTTATAGATATATTTAAGATATAAAAACACACCTGCACACCTGTTAAAAATAGCTTCCAATTTTACTTCTAATTAGGAAATAACTTGATTTTACATTTAGGTCTGTTTTATGTCTTGTTTCAATTGTCTATTATTAAAAGCTAAGCCTGCAGAAAACAGTATTCCAGTATTTCATCAGAAAGACAAAAGAGGAGTGCTAGATCCTTGTTCATTGTAGAACTGGATCACAACTGGAACAAGACCATTTAAAACGTTAAGTTTTTGTAATCAGGTAGGATGAACTAAGACTCACTTTTCTAGTCACTGCAGTGAGCTCATATGAAATGCCATGCACACAGGTATACATAAAGCCATGGAGACAAATAATACTGTTTTGTGGATTATGTATAGTTAGCCATAGTGCTTACTCGTGTCATACTCAGTTTGTAGACTTCAAAGCTGTTGAAGATGCAACTCTGCAGACAGTTAGCACATGGACATTGGACTACGTATCTTTACCTTGACCTATAATTTATAATGACTCAGATGAAGAAAAAAACCCCAAACTCAGGCAAGTCATCTCCATGTAGAAAAGACGGCTAGGCCCTGCGCTCATTTGGCCAGTAAAGCATGTATCATATAAGCAAATATTTTAAAAGTATTTTTTGTGGTGCATCAGTGAAGGGAATTACTTTGCCTAAGTTTGTAGAGCAATTTAACAGCTTTTACTCGATCAGTTAAGGTATTTTAAGATTGATATATATGTACATATATTTTATATGTATGACATTTTACTGGGTTGATTGATTCCAAATAACAGAATTCTTTCTCTCTAAAGATAAGCAAATCTATGCATAAAAAAATATATAATGTAGGATAATATTTAGAATACATGAGTTTGGGAAATCCAAGATTAAGAAAATGAAAACAAACCCTAGCATCTATAGAAGAGACAGGCCAAATGCGTTGTGTAGTCACTAACGCTCAATCCCTCAAGAATTAAATTTACCAAAGTGAAAAATGGTTCACTTTTAAGTCTATATAAAAGCTAGAAATATGGAATTCATGACCCACTACTTTAAAAAAAAGTGGGATAAAAAAAATATTGGGAGAATACCTGTCAGCTGGGTTTTTTTTTAAATATATTTTTAGTTCAGCTGCTGGTTGAAGGTGGCCACGTTGTCCCAGACAAGACTACATTCCCTGTTCTACAGTGACTCATTGTGATATGATGGATAAATTTTCAGGTAAGTAAAGCCTACAAACCTCATTCCCTAACTAATAAGAAACACATTGAGCACTTCCTGTTATAACAAAAAAGTAAACTTTTAACATGCATGTGCTAAGATTCTTATAGTCCTTTTGGATAACGGAGTTAGTATAAAGGATACACTTAATTTCAAATCAACTAATTTAATTAATAGTTGTTAACAATGAGGTTGGTTCTTCACTGACCCTGGCTAGGTTAAGCAATACAAAAGCAGAATCTCACTAAATAAATAAAATCACAGAATCACAGAATGTTAGGGGTTGGAAGGGACCTCTGTGGGTCATTTAGTCCAACCCCTGCCGAAGCAGGGACACCATTGACCTACTCCTCCCCAGCCTTGAACTGCATTTGTGATATGTGGTTAACATATGAATCAGGATTCTCTCCACTGTAACTTGCATATGTATTGTAACAGTCAGAAGTGAGATTTTGAACCTCTGTCCCACAAAACCTTACCCAAGACCTCAAGTCATACTTCTAAGAAAGCTTACTTAAATACATCAATCTTTGAGACAGCAAGAATAAAAAAAATCTGATCATCCTTTTCTTCATAAATCACCACGCTAAGTGTCAGTAACCTCCTAGAACAGCTGATGACCCACCAGGAGTCCTGCTAAGGTGTATGAAGGCAGTCTCATTGATTCTCCTAGTAGTCATGTTAAAAAAAAAAAATCTGCAGAGGAACTTATGATCTGCTGATGAGTAAAAGATCTCCTCCAATGATATTCTGCAGTCTGACTGCAATAGTGCAGTTAGTGCCTCTTAACATCGGTTCCACTCATTTCTGAAACAAGGAATATCAGATTACCCTTTTTTTTTTTATCTTGTCTTGTCTGTGTTTTAACAGAACGGTTATTTGTGTTTTCTCTCTCACCTTATTTATCCATGTCTCAAACTCAACATTTCCTGAGGTTGGTAATGTAGTAAGGAACAAATCTGCAAGGAAAAAAGTAAGAGAAAAAATATTTAATGGTAGACTACTCAAATATTTGATCACTTAATAAAGAAATATTATGTAACTTATTTAAAAATGTATTACCTATATTTTATGTTATAAATATATTCCAGGGGTGTTTAGATCTACATATATTAAGCAAGAAAGATTAAAACCCAAAAACCTCAAAAAACTATTTTCATCCCTCCTACTCTTCTCTATAAATAAATATACCTTCTGCACTCAACTTCTACATTTGTATAGGTTATACACAAATTAAGGTAGCCTCACGTGAGATAGTAAGTGCTAGATGTTATATATGCATGCTGAAAAACATTTCTTAATAGTAAAGACAGACAGATCTCAAAGGTAGAAAAAGTATACCATAGTTATATTTTTAGTAAGTCAAATTTTAAAATAAAAACCTCCTAACAATCCTTTTATTTTGGACATGTTGAATTAAGCAACAGATACGCTGTTGACAGGAGGAGAAAAGGAGATGGAGAAATATTTCAGGCTTCCTTTACACTAAAATTCTCTCAAACATCAAAACAGTGCAAAATAATGCTTCAGAGGATTTATCTGACAATGCCTACTTAAAGAGGAGCTTATTCATTGCCATTTAGGAAAGCACCCAAATTAGGAAAATCAGAAGCAAAAGCTTTATAAAGGAGGTTAAAAATACATGGGGGGATGAAATTTAAGAAAAAGTAAATAAATTATGAAGACCAGTGTTAAGAAGTCCACATTTTAAGAAAACTACTAAACTACTCTTAGATTTAAGCAGTAGTTTTAATTTTCATTGTGTCGTGTGTGTGTCCCCCCTCCCCGCCCCAGCAATTTAAAATATCACTATTTGAATCAGAACACAATGGTTACTTTGAAGGCAGGAAAAAAAGTGATTTAAAAAAAGAGAGAAGATTAACACCTGACTCTGAGGTGGTTTACTGAATAAGCAGGTGGACTGCTGTGCAGGGAATTTCCAGTAACACAATAAAAGATACTGTCTTCCAGGGAAACTAAACCCAACACCATAAACCTTCACACCAAACAAAGGACAACACCCCCCCCCACCTCCAAATCCAGCAAAGACTTTGCTTACAGGTTTTTCCCCCCTTCCCCAGCTTGAAAGTTGCACCATTTCATTTTACTCTCCTGAATGTCTGAAATGGCAATTTCCTTTAGATCATACAGAATCAGAATCACAGAATCACAGAATAGTAGGGGTTGGAAGGGACCTCTGTGGGTCATCTAGTCCAACCCCCTGCCTAAGCAGGGTCACCTACAGCAGGCTGCACAGGACCTTGTCCAGGCGGGTCTTGAATATCTCCAGAGAAGGAGACTCCACAACCTCCCTG
>Ga0065711_1048445_pt1 | contig 11802 bp, 10 predicted proteins | sample Hoacrofraction12_FD_59098 | JGI IMG/M metagenome (GOLD analysis project Ga0065711, IMG submission 59098) | Hoatzin crop microbial communities from Cojedes, Venezuela - Epithelial fraction 12 v2 (version 2) | ecosystem: Host-associated > Birds > Digestive system > Esophagus > Crop | place... | reverse complement strand
AAAAAAAAAAAAAAAAAAAAAAAGAAAAATCTTCCATGGGAATCCAACTTGCTAAATGATTCATGACTGTCAGATCTGAACAAGGAAGTACCATGTCAATAAACAGAATTAGAAAATTAAAAATTATAACTGCAGATGATTAGAGCGAAGCACATGAGCATTATGAATTCTGAATCTTAAGAATGGATGACATATTTCATTGCATCTCCTTAACATTGGGAGGGGAAAAAAAAAAAAAATCTATTTAGTGGCATAGCACCAGCCTTTGCAAAAAGGGTAAAAATAACATTCATCACAAGAGGCAGGAATCCAACACATTGGATAGTCTGTGATGAGAACTCTATGAATAAAGCAGATAATGTCAAATTAGTTAACTAAAATACCCAAAAAAAAAGAGCCGTTTACAAATAAAAAGAACAGTTGCCTATCTGTTTCCAAATTAACAACCAACTGGAATTACATGTATTTGCTGTTTTAAAATAAGCAAAGAACCAGATACACAAAAAGATCTGGATTTGCCCACCCTCTCAGACATATTGGATTTTAACATTTAGAGTGCTGAAGAAAACACCCCACCTTTCTCTTGATTTGATGTTACATTTGGCAGGAAACTTTCATGTTCAGAAAGAGATTTGGCTAGACAGCAGATGGAGTATTCCTTTAAAACAGGAGTGGCAAGACGTGCCCACCCTCCCAGTCAAAAGCAGCAAACCACTTCACAGTAGCACCTGCCTGCAGATCACAAGATGCTCACACAGGCGCTTTCCCACAAAATACCTTTTCCTTACTCTTATCTGAAAGTAGTGTTCTCCATAAGTGAATTTGGTAATTTAGAAAGAAAAAAAAAAAAGTCAAAAAAGCAGCCTCGGGTATTCTTCCTTGTACCGTTCACTCTACCCAGAAAAGCATACAGAAACACTAACTGCATCAGAGGCAGGCACGCCTGCAGAAGGCTAGACATGTCAAACACAGGTCTGGAGCACTTGGTTCAGCAAGAAGTGAGTATTTCAAGCTAAGTGTAACTAGGAGGAAGAGAAACTTGGTTCACTTTATAAAAAAAGATATGTGGTAATATAAAAAAAAAAAAAGGCAAAAAACCAGAGGGTACATTAATTATAATGGTTCTGTGGTTCTCCTATATTTCAATTAGAAACCACTTCATTTACAGCTCTTGGCTCAGTAATAGGCAACCCAACAAGAACATTTTTCATGGTGCAATTTCTAATGCAAATACAAGTAAAGGTAACCCTAGAGTGGTTTGCTAACTTATATAATGAGACAGGAAAGAAACAGTGCAAGTGAATAACGATCATGTCAAATGCATTCAGACCACACAAATAAATTCTTTGACAAGTACATTTACCTCAAAGAACTATCTAAATTAGCTCTTTTTTTCCATAAATATATAAACACTTTTCCTAAGATATCATTTTAATAGTAATTTAAATATACATTTCATCAAAATACAAAGTTAAACCCACTCTTGCTGCCCTCAAAACCAAGAAGTGACCACTAGAGATGGAAATCTGTCTTTTCTGCTCAGCAAGTCCACACTTACTGATTTCAGACAGAATGAAGAGAAGCCCTAAGAGAAAACACTGGGGTCTGCCCAGGCAGCCCCTTTTGCACCTCCTGCAGCTAGAACTGCACACAGGAGGTGAACAGGAGTAGTGGAGAAGACAAGGGGGAAAACGTGTACGTGGGAGCAGCTACTGTACACAAGCAGGCGACATGCAATTGCGGTCTCCCTGCAACCAGGGCAGCTTCACCAAGGACTGGCCTTGCACGTCCGACCGGCAAACCACTCTAACTTGCCACCGAATTCAGTGTGGTGACGGGGTTAAAGCACAACCCCCCGCAGACAGCACCGTGCACTCCTCAGATGACAGCAGCACAGGCTGGAGTTACGCCACCCACATCCCTCTCCCCTTCGGTTTATAGTTTACAACCATAAATGATGAATTCCAGTCATAAACAGCAGACCTGCTTGGTCAGTAAAAGGGGTCTCTCACCGTGTTATTTGTCCCAACCTTTCCCTCCAAGGACAGCCTCACACAGACTAAGCTTCCACCAGCCAGCTACCACCCGTGTCCAAGTTGTTACGCTTTTACTCAAAAATGTAACATCATAGGGGAAAAACTCCTACAGCAATTTTTCATTCCATTTTTAAAATGGAAACAAAATAAATTTTGCCTGGTTTAACAGCACTTTTCCAAATCGTGCCAGATACAAATTCTTCCACCTTTTCAAATTCATGAGGTTGCATCAAACGCTTGCATGCTCTCTCAAATGCTCTTCCCTCCGGCTTGTCAGTTCACATAGGAAAGAAATACCTACCAGAACATTTTGGGCTTCCATTGGACAGAATGTTTTGAAGCAGTTTCTAGTATCATAGAAAATGCCTATCCACAGCTGTTAGTGGCACAGGAGGGATCTGTCCTTATACAGATGCTCATACACCAGCAAGCACTTCACTGAAATAACTGATGCGTGTTACTTTGTGCAACCCATCTGACTAGAGGTAGCTTCAATCTGTATTTTGCTCTTAATGGTGGAGCTTCAGGAGCTGATCTTGTATCTCTATCAATTATCAAAGGCCTACTGCATTTAGAAAAGCATGAAATGCAGATATATGTATTTCTTTAAGATGTAAGCATTCCTTCAAGACTGTAAGAAGTATTTCGCACCAGCACTTCAGACCAATGCCTTCAATTAGCACCCTCCAAAGACGTCCTACTTGACATCTGTGGGTGCAACTGATACTACCACCAACCTAGATGGCTCATCTCTCCAGGTTCTCTATACAGCCAACAAAAAAAAAAAGGAGAAAAAAGAGAAAAAAACATTTCCAGAAAAGAAGATGACTCAGAGCTCTGAAATTCAGTTCCTGTGAGCTGCCCTAAAGAAAAGACCCGCTGCCTCTACTGATTGCAGAAGGACCTAATGAAGTCAAGGAGCCTAATGAAACGAGCTGATCTGGTCAGAAGCCTAAACTTAGGACAACTCAGAACATCCGCTCACTGATGCTGCTGTCTTTTGCAGTTTATATCATAAACAGCAATAGCAATAAGTTCAGTTAAACCTTTTTTATAACTAACCCGTAACAGCTTTTCAGGGACCAGGCGCCCTTTGGTGTGTAGACAGGGTACAACACATTGCTAACGAAGACAAGGTTACAAGAAAGCAGGCCGCGACAAGGCAGGTTCAATGGTACAAGACACAGAGGAGAGATAACTTTCTGCAAGGCAAACATCAAAGATCCAATATTTTTCCTCTTGTTGTGCTGGAGAACCACGAGAGAGCCACCTCTGGAATTGTATTTAGCACGAAAACACACCAAACCCAGCCACCCAGCTGAAACCCCCCCCCAGACACGTAAAGCTGCCCACCCACACCAAACCACCCCTAAGAACCACCTAATTCAGAACAACCACTGAACGTACCAAAGCGCCACCTGTGCTCTTGGACCACCGTGACGGCAACAGCTGAGCAGCATGGAGCAAGTGCCCGAGCTGCACCCCCAGCACCACACATCCAGCAGCCGGCCTTTTCCACTGGACGGCACCGTAAGGAAGAAATTTTGCGAGAATCTCAGCAGCCCTTAAAGCTGCTGTCGTGTGTCTGAAAAAAAATCCTAACACACAGTACCACTCCCACAAAAAAGGGATAGTGCTTGTTCTTATATAAGTATGTATATTATTTAACACTCAAAACCAACAGTTCCATCACATCTATGCAAAACCAGAAGTGGTGAGGAGCTGAAGGGGGGGGGAATAAAGAAGAAAAACAATAATTTCTACTCTATTGTATCTATCCGTTTTGTTTATTTGCCTCAGGGCAAGTCAAGGGCCCTCATCACACTGCAGAACAAGGACCACCATCCATTTTCTTTCTCCTTCTTTGTTGTAGTACAAGGTGACTGATGGGAGTATAATTCACGCAATATTTGCATCTATTGGCTATTGTCACCCAGAAAATTATCATTTAGATCTCAGAAAAAGTGATTACAAAACACCTTACAGGTGAGATAAACAAATGCATGGCACCATCTTCTCAGGCAAACAATTGTCCCTGCTTTTGCAGCCATCTGAAAAAATTTTGCTCTTCCTTAGATTAAACAAACACAAGCCGCCCAGATGCATGCATTGCTTCTGAGGTAGATGTGAAGGAGAAGGCCTAGGTGACAAAAATAACTTTCAAATAGATGTTAGCATACTCACATTGCAAAGAACATAAAAGGAGGCAGGAAGCAGGGGAAGTGTCTCTCTCTCATATCATATTTAAGTGACAGTACATGTAGCAGTGGCTTTTTCCCCTGAACTGCTCACAGATATGGGACCATTGCATAATCTTGCAATAATCTTGTAAATTCTATTCACATTTTTTCTGAACATTACAAGAATTCATGGAATTAAGAGCAAAAATCACAATTTTTTTTTCCACTCATCACTGAAAAGAAACAGATGCAAAACAGAGCAAGTTTTCCTGTAAAAACAGCTTCGTCCTACTTTATGAACTAGTTATTCCTAACTGCAACAACCTCCCCTTGCACAGAATATTATGTAGTGCTAAGAAGCTCCTCCCATCTCTACAACCCAGCCATGATAAACAAACTGGTTTATGGCTAACAAATCCACAGACACACATAGGAGCGTAACAGCTGGCCAATGGAAGTAGATGTGCCTGCGTGTCCCAAGCCTAAACGGGGCAAGTAGCACTAGGAAAAGGCACCCAAGGCAAGGGAGAAGAGGCACCACTCGGCACAGAACTGGAAAAAGAGAGGGTGAAGGGAATGAATGCAAACATTTTCTGAGATTTCTTCCTAGTAGAATCTTGGGCTAAGATAAATTTCACTGACATTTCTGCAGACGCAGGGATAAAAATCTCGAGAGATTCAATGTGAAAAGTTATTTAAAACATGCACAGATTTAATTTGATAGTCAGTCTTTCAGTCAACCTATTTTCTGCACTTCAGTGAGGGCAACAGGGAAAAAAAAGATTTAAGTCTTATAAAATAGTATAGAAAAATGCATTTTCCATTTCAGAACATATTATTTTTAGGACCACATGGAAAATTTTCTTCAAGGACACCATCCCTTGGTGGCATCTTAGATGGCCTGCATGACAAGCACGTATCCAATAAGCAGATAACTCAGTGTCAACAATATGAAGACAAAAGCAAGTCAAATTCAATTTTACTTGAAGATGTGCCTTTCTAAAATACCACAGAGGAACAAAGGCATTTCTGCAGTGAAAAGACAGCTGGGGCTTTGCATGGTTTACTTCAAGAGCAGCAACATATAGCCTTTGCTGTATTGAAAACCAAAAGCATTTTGCTTGAACCTTTTCCAGACCAGCCTTGTTCTCTAGCAGTTTTTCTCTAACTGATGTCTTTTCTAGTTGTTTCGTTCACATTCCTGATGGTTCTTGACAGTTGCCCAACACCATCCTGGAGGACTTCTTAAAAATAAACCCAGAATTCGAACCAACGTACTCCTTAGCCCATCTCCAGGCCCCTTCGCTGTTTGTCATACCAGTACTGCCTCGTTCCAAGCAGTCCCTGCAGCACATGGAACCTGCTTCTCCATCCAGCTGCATTACTCTGTTTGCATTCCTGTAAGGGTCCACTCCAAGAGAAGTAATAATTTCCACTTTAATGTAACTTCTTCTGAAGCTTCTAATGTGTCTTGCATAACCAGTTTTGCTTACCAGGTTTATGCTAATCTGCTATAATCTACTGTATAAACTTCTGAACCTACCTTTAGGCAATCTGTGAGGCCATTAATGCACCAATCAGCAGCAAGAAGTCTTCCCAATTCAAGAAAACGTACAGGAATAAAATAAACTGCTCTAGTTAGCCATTCTGTGGAGTTTGGAAGAAACTTTCCTGTAATTTTGTAGAAAAGAATGCTGTGTCTTTCCTGCGTGAGGGATTTGTAATTTAGAAATAACAAGCACTGGAAAAAGTATCTTTTTAATGCCCTGAGCACTCTTTTGAACACATAAAACAGGTACATTACAACAGCACGGTGCTTCGTGATTTCTGAAGTTACACACACAGTGTTAGCCTCCGAACAGAGCAGCATGGTGTCTCTCCTCCCCATCCTCACCCCCTCACCACCCCGGACTTTGGAAGCTGAACTCCATGCTGTTCAGGTGTGTGCACACACGTGTGCGTGCATCCCTGCGTGTCTGTGTAGCATCATCTTCAAAGTGCCTCTGAGGAGGCATATTCACTTTTTCTCAGGGAAAGCTACTGACTGGAAAGAACAAGCTCTTTCAGTATTACATTATGGAATATTCAATACTGTAACGGATTAAAAACCAAACAAAAACCAAACCTTATATGAAGGCCTTTTCCCACAGCGGTTTTAAGGCAGAACCAAGACTGCTCTACACCAATGAATCCTTTTGCATGACTGGGTCAGAAATTGTGTCTTGGGAAGAAAAGTTGCGATTACTTAACTTCTGAGCTTCAACGAAACTTAAAGAAAGTTTCTTTATAATGTTTCCTTCAACAGATTGCAAGTCATCCTCAGACAGTGCAATCTTACACTAACCTGCACAGAATGGGATGCTATGAAGGGGGATCAAATCCCTCCTAACAACCACAGATGTTGGGAGATCACTGATGTGAGTTACAAAGGCTCCCTACCACTTGCCTTTGTAGTATTGACTTGAAGAAGATAAACTGGCATTACTCAGTAAACTTAGTTCAAGGGTCTGGTGAACCCCTCTTTACAGGCGGTAGAGAAATAAGTCAGGGCAAAACAGCATTTGTGTTAAACAGCAGAAAGCTTGAAGGCTCTATCTCGACAGACTAACAGCAGTCAGTGGGCTGACAGCAAGATGGGTGAAGCCTGACATTTCTTTTAGGGCTCCAATATTTTCGTAAGTGGTCTAAAACACATAAAGATGTCCGGGCTTCAAGTGACACATACGAAATGGGAATCTTCTCAGTAGAAGACAAGAGTGGAAAAGCTGAGGGACCTGCTATGAGAACCAAAATCCCTTCAAGAACCCCAAACCACAGCTCTCCTTCAGACTGACAAATAATGAGGCAGGACAATTACCGTCACTGGAAATAGTTTGAAAGAGAAAACCAGTTCTCCGTATTCCAAATGGACTGATCCTAAATGAAGGATTAGGATATAACAACGAACAATGCAAACAAAGGCTCAAGCAACAGCGTCTTGAAGGTGGAAGAGAGCAACAGACGTGATACACGTAATTCAAATATTTCCAACAGGATACAATTTTCCAAGGTTAGCTTCTCCAACAGATAAACACTTGCATACTTTTCTCTTTGCTGTTCTTGAGTATTTTTGGCTTGTCAACACAAGTACAGATTTAAAATGCTGGGAATTGGACTTGCAAACTATATTTGACAAAATCCTTTTACGCTACAAAGAAAATTGAGGTTTATTAGGGAGAACATTTATGCAGATTAGCAAGCAGCAGAGAGACACAGAAAATACATGAGAACAAAAGAAACAGCTTTCAATAAGGCAAGAAAAGAGATCAAGGGAAAGATGTCCTCAGCTCTGTACCAGGGATAGCAACGTTTCATGTATTCTTGAATGAACTGGAAAGATATAAAGGCAACACCTCCTTCCCCCTCCCCCCCAAAACCTGAACAGCTAAAATCCACAGTTGACAAAATTATTTACAGTTGGTCAAAACCAGAGAAGCCTGAAAAGAATTCCAGAGGAACCAAGCAAGGCCAGGCCAAGGGACAAATTAAATCCACTGCAGATCAATAAACAACAAAGTGCATTTAAATGAAAAATGTGAAGCACTCAAAAATCAACAATGATTTTAACAGTTCTGGAGTAACTCAGTATTTGAATCAGATCTTTAGCAAATAAATAAAAAACACTGCTAGATATGCAAAGATACAACTTGGAAATGTTGGGTTTTTTTCCATTTGAAAGATGAAAGCATTCACATGATGATATGAAGGATAAGACCGACAATGCTGTTGTGCCACAGCATAAATCAGATGCATGTTCTCCATCAGAGTGCTGTGTTCAGCTCTTATCATCTCATCTCTACTTGAGACAGCAGATGTAGTAAAAGGTTCAGAAAATGGGGACAATAATAATTTGGAACAAAGACAAATTTCTGTAGGAAAAGATACAGAGAAGTTTGAAGCAACCACACTAATGGGAGATAGATAAATTATCAAGAATACAAAAAGAATTGTGAAAGACTGCAGTACTCCTATGTACTCTCCTCATGCAGAAGCAAGGGCATCTTTGAAACAGTTATACACATAAAGCTACTGAAAGGAAACGTGTGTTTGTTTAGTTGGTTTGGTTCTGTGGCAGTGCTCTGTCATTCTTTTTTTATTTTATTTTCATTCAGTGCTCAGTTTGCACAACATTTTGCCCCAGCTATGACGAAGACCTCAGAAAGATTCAGAAAAAGACTACACTTTTATATAACTCATGATAATAAGTTACTTTAGGTAGGGGAAAGATGAGAAACACCTGCCTGTCCTGTCCATATCTGCAAGATGTAAGATTTTCATGGTACAGGACCAAACACTAACAGAAAAGGCTCAGAATTTCCCCTTTGGGACTTCAACACAACTGTCCACCTTAGTACAAAGGACACGTTAAAGTATCGGGTACTGCCCTCCCAAGCAGCAGGCCAAGGACACACACACAGGCTGCAGAACTGGTCTATTAAGACACCCAATCCCCTGCAGGAGTGCGGAGTGCCATGTCCACACAAATAGGCAGAGGAAGCTGGGAACAAGGGAATACACAAAGCTTTGCTACGAGGCTTCAGCCTAGGGGGGCTAGGTACAGGGTAGCTGCTCTCCCTGCTCAGAAGCGGTCTTTGCAATGTTTGGAACAAGAAACTGCACTGACTTCTCAAGAGACGGCCGACACATGGAAGAAGCTGCTGGGCTGCATCAGGGCAGTGCCACAGTAGCGGTCCGGCACAAACCACATCCTTCAGACACCATTCCTTTGCAGCATTCACAAAAGTGCTCATTGGCAAGGTACTCAAGAGAAGCAAAGTGTTTTTGCCATTAGTACCACAGTGTACGCTCTTCACCAACTCATCCCTGAGTGTACAAGCCCTGTGTTATGCATGACAGCATGAGAGATTTTTGTATCTAGAAACCACCCCAGAACTAGGTTAGCCTGGCAGGCTTGCAGCACTTCATTTACATATGAGTCAGTCCTTCTGCAATACAAACACTAGCGATGCATTCCCCACTGTCCTTCTATTTATACTCACTATTTAACCTGCAGGCATCCCGAGTTAATTAAACAAATCAATCCCACTGAGATAATTGTGTCTCAAGCAAATTACCACAATTAGCCTTTTAAAAGGAAAATCCAAGCACTACCCACTGTATTCTTCATATAAATCATGTGCTCGTTCCTCTGACTCTGGGTTCATGGCTATCTAGGAATCTGCCTTAAAATGAAACGTATAATGATACATGAAACTGGCTGACATGTGACTGTTACAGCCAGCAGCTTCTCTGCCTGCATCATTCGCTTCCACTGCAGTCAGAGGTGTCCATCACAGCCAAATGTCCATAGAGGAGAAAGAAGCAAGGAAGGATCCCACTGCACTGGACGCTTGACAGTTGTATCACTTTGAGGACAGTCCCTGCTCCAGAACGGAACATTACACTGGCACTTACAACCACGGCGAGATAAGCAGTGAGCTAGTTAATTGGCTATACGAGGGGTTAGAGGCATTCTTAATCCTTTCTTCTCCAGCTGAAGTTTACAAAAACCTGTCTGGAACAAAGCTGAAGTTCTACAAATGACATCTTGGTACACATCCTCTTTCGGAGACCTGTGCCTCCATCCCTTACGCGCACCAAAACTGCTGTGGCAGTTTAACAGACACCATCATCCTTGGCCACCCGCCATGTTTTTGCTCCCTGGGGCAGCCTCAGAGTAACCCAACACACCTCAGCCTCCCCGGGTCACAGCCCGCCCTCCATCCAAGCCCCCAACCACCCTGCACCAGCACAGCCAAGGCAGGGGCAGGCATCCTTTCCTACCAGTCCTGGTAACAGAAGAGGCCACAATTTTTGGCTGAAGGCTGGAGACGTCTCCAGCTACTGCAGGAAGACTGAGCAGAGCTACTCTGTCAGAGCCTGCGAGGAAAAGTGGTGAGAAGCGCCGAGCACCCTGCAACTAAAAAAGTTAAACTTAAGCAAGAGGCCAATGTGCAAAACCACGACCTCGTCAGCTGAAGCGTCTAACCAACCCCACTCCATCAAGAGACGGTAAAACATCTATGCAGTACAGTTGCGACAGCACGGCCCAGACCTCGCAGCCGCCTGCGACGGTTACGGAGTTATTTCGCCTGAGCAGCGAGGGCTGTCTGAGTGCAGGAGACTCCATCCCACAGCTCGTGAGAAACTGCTGAGCAGAGGCAGGTAAGCGCGCACGCGTGCGGGAGAGACAGAGGAAAAAAAGATGTTAACGAACGTAACCAGTAATAACTGCCTTCTCGTTTCCCTCGGCAGATGATTCAAGGAGGGGCGAGCGGCTGCTCCCGGTGCCTCCCGCCGGCTGCTAGGCAACCGCAGCAGCCACGCACCCAGCATTTACTGCTTTCTCTTTCTGAGGGAATCGAAAAGGCTCACTAGTACCCTGGCTGCAGAACTGGGTGACTGACAACTGGTAACCGGTGCTAAGTTCCCGGGAGTTGTTATGGGGGGAGGGGAGGACAGCAGGGCACCAGGCTGGCACGCTGCTGCCTGAGCACCACGCACCGACCGGGAGGGTATGCGGGAGGTGATTTAATGGAGGACTCCCCTATCCTCGTTGCAAAAGGAAAATGTGCCATTTGGGGGCAGTGGGGATGGGGGGGACATTTAGCATGCCAGAACGAAAGTGTTTTTCCCTCTCAGCACAGTTCTCATCCGCATGACACCGCAACCAACGTATTGCATGGGCTCAGCAAACGTGGCTAAGATGGCAACGGCACTGCTCCCTCCACAGTCACTCCAAACATGCCTCTGGATCACGCCGTCCAGCAATCAGGCCAGCCGGCCTCCCACCTTGCCAGGGCTCCGCTGCTGATCTGCCCCACACAGCTCCCAGCCTTGACCCCAGCCAGCCGCCCCTCACCGACCAAGCAGGATCCAGCCACGGACCATGCGGAAAAACAGATCACTGAAATGGGCTGGGTGACAAACTAACCTTTTCCTCCCGCAAAATTGTTTTTCTGGCTCGGATCCTTTCAGGGGCTTGGTTCACCAGACCGCCGCACAAGTGGGTCGGTGAGCACGGGCACAGTTGACCCCTTCAGCCACCCAGTGATGGGCCACAAATCTGCAGTCCCCAGGGTGGCAGCTTCTCCTGCGCCACCAAAACACTCCCCACGCTCAGTGGGAAACCGCAGGCAAGAGCGGGTAAAGCAGCCTCTTCCACAACCCCACAACAAGAAGTAACTGGGTGGGACGCTTACTGCAGAGGGTACACAGTTGACACTCCGTGTTGCCACTGACTATACTAAAGAGTCGTAGAAGTTTCACCAGTGTCCTGTTCGGGAACTCACTGTAGCAGGGTCCTTCAAGCGAGTCCTACCCAAACTGCACGGGAAGGGAAGGGTTAGTCCCAACGTTAGGGTTAGTCTGGGGTGGACCTGCTGGAGAGCAGCTCTGCGGAGAGGGACCTGGGTGTCCTGGTGGACAACAGGTTAACCATGAGCCAGCAGTGTGCCCTGGCTGCCAAGAAGGCCAATGACATTCTGGGGTGCATTAGGAGGAGTGTGGCCAGCAGGTCGAGGGAGGTTCTCCTTCCCCTCTACACT
>Ga0065711_1048444_pt1 | contig 11803 bp, 6 predicted proteins | sample Hoacrofraction12_FD_59098 | JGI IMG/M metagenome (GOLD analysis project Ga0065711, IMG submission 59098) | Hoatzin crop microbial communities from Cojedes, Venezuela - Epithelial fraction 12 v2 (version 2) | ecosystem: Host-associated > Birds > Digestive system > Esophagus > Crop | place... | reverse complement strand
GAGCCCTGGCCCAGGCTGCCCAGGGAGGCTGTGGAGTCTCCTTCTCTGGAGATACTCAAGACCCACCTGGACAAGGTCCTGTGCAGCCTGCTGTGGGTGACCCTGCTTGGGCAGGGGGTTGGACCAGATGACCCACAGAGGTCCCTTCCAACCCCGAACATTCTGTGATTCTGTGATTCTGTGATTCTGTTATTCTGTGATTCTGTTATTCTGTGATTTTAGAATACACTTTGAAAGGACAAATCCTGAACAATGAGCACAAAAATGAACATAGTTTCAAGCACGTGTCATTTTCTCATGTGCAAATACAGCGGGTACATGTGCAACCTGCAACTCACCTAGACAACTCCGGGCCCATCCTCATCCACCTTTAAGCTTTTCTCCTCATTCAGCTATAAGACCTCTTTGCACTGATACTTGAGAGCATACTTGAAGGACACAAAAGAAAGTGACTGCACGAGAGCAACGTACGTCCTATTTAGGTTAATCTAAACCTGTGGTGGCAGGAACACCAGCCTCCCCTGAGTGCTAGGGACCCCTCAATCCGAGCAGAAACACTCACTTTCTAGTTTATAATCATGCCATGATTCACACCGTGTCTCTTGCAAAACTACTGCAAATTCTCAATTCATTTTGAAGGGATCTTCCCTCAATTTGCTCATCACAGCAATCCGAGCATTCACACAGCAAGAACACGGCGTTGCTGCTTGTACACAAACTGTGAAAAGTAATGGGAAAAGGGCTAGCTTTTGCAATTGCCTTGTTCCTAGACCTAGTCCTGGCAGCAGCCATTTTAGCTAAGCACTGGAAAAGCAACCATTTTGCAGAAAACTGTTTTCTGTGGCAACAGAGGGATAGAGGAAAATTTCGCTCTTGCTTTGATTTGGAGAAACAAAAGCTTATTAAAGGATTCAGGCAGCTCACAGTGCAAATATAAAGGCTCTTTCCTTTCCATTAAATTTCGGAAAGAGTTGTCAGATGTTAGTGTGTAAAGAGAGCAGCTAATTCTAAAACCTGTTTAAATTGTTAAACTTATGTGAAACTTGAAGGGATTCTGCTTCGCGCTGAACTCATCCTGCCAGTATCACAGTTTTTATACTACACTTCTAAACGGTTGTTACCAGCTGTGAGATTATAATGAGTCCATAGTGATTATAGACCCTGATCCAACTTCTCATTGAACTTAGTGGCAATCTTCTTGTTGACTTCAAAGGCAGTTGGACCGAGCCCTAAGTTAGGGCTTCAAAATGTCAAGTCCTGTGAAAATTCCATTGTACAAGCCAATGATAAATGCAAATGCAGATAATGCACCAAAGAAATATTAAAGTTGAGGACTTAAACCCCCCAAAAGCAAGAGAACTGTAAATTAATCCTATCATAGCAAATTATCCCAGCCCTCCTGGGTGGCACTTGTAGGCTATATTGCAGTCACTTGCTTTTTCTTTATTGAAATTTTAATTGTATTTCTTTTTTTCCTATTTTCCCTGATATTAAACAATGTATTAATTGGCTGCTGAGCAGAGCTTTTGATCTGGCTGACCTTTGGAGCATACCTATGTGTAATGATAACAACCCTCTGCAGCCCAAGCAAGAGCCGCCTGAAATTCTAATGACAACTTTGAGCTCCCTCTCCCTGAGCTTCTTTGATGGCTATAGCTTGACTGCCAAAGGGAACAAAGCCTTTTTCATGACACACTATTCCCTGCAGGAGCAAGGGAGAAAAAGATCATTCTTGAAACTCAAGCCTAATTTGATGAGCAAGTATTTACTCCAGAAATTACTTTGAGGAATAGATGACTACTGCGAATGTGCTGAGACAGTGAAGGGTTGGTTCCGAGTCAGCAGCTGTCCTGCAGCAAAATTCGTACTTTTTGTTAAGTACATGTGACTACATTTTATGGAGAAAGGCTGTGACACAATATGGCCACTCTTTTGACACCCGACCTTCCAGAGATGCAAGCACGTCCTACCATCTGCAGCCTCCTACACACTACCCACATAAACTTCCTGCACCTCAACTCTCCACGCATAGAATGCTGGAACAGCATGGAGCTACTTCTCAGGAGGCTTGCAAGATTAATGGCTTTGACTCCCACAAGAACCCTGATACTATGTTTAATACAGCAGCAATTGTAGCTAAGATGGATTTGAGGCTTCTTGCTGGAGGTTCTGGAGAAGAGAGCACAGCATCCCAGTCTGTCTTAACACACTACGGGAAGGGAAAGGGTCTTGTCCTAATGTTTGTTCTTAGTTAAAAATCTGTTCTTGTGGTATATATCAGCACAGTATGTGCCATTGATAAATAATTTTTCTTGGCAGTGAACCAAAATGTTCAAACTTTTCAGGTCTCTCCATATGATGTAAGTATTTCAACGGGCTAGAAAGACATGCTGTTAGAAGGGCATGCATGACAGGACACATTAGCAATTCATCTGCAAATTATTTGATTTCATCTGAACCCTGTTCTGATTAACCAGCGGGAAAAGCATTGCTTTAGATAGAACGTTGCTTGAGACTGAGCAAAGAATTGTGACAGATAACATCCTCTAATGTCTTTTCTTTTTGTTCCTTACCAGCTCTTTCTAAAGAACATTAGCAACTACACTGATATATTATGTGTTTCTGACTCTTTTTGTGCTTAACAGTGTGCTAAACAGTGTTACGAATAAATCAAAGGCTAACAGATTTCTACCTTTTAACAATAACAAGTTACACTTGTCTTCTACTGCTTTCTGAAATCTAGATCAATTGACATCATCTTTTTGTAAGTATAAAAGGCATTCTGTCCTCCTTCTCTGCTTGATATCCTTAAGCTATTATTATTATTTGTTTGTATTACAGTAGCTGTCAAGCCCCAGTCAAAATCAAGACCCATCGTAACATGCACTGAGCACAGCACAACATCAAACGGTCCCTTTTTTCTATAAGTTTATTTTACAGTAACCAGCAGACATGTTGTAAAATAATCCCCATTTTAAAAGTGGGATAGTAAAGTGTAGGTTCTCTTTGCACAAGCAAGCTGTATTTAATGCTGGGGCCCACAGTCTTTCATTTGTGTGCCACAGGTTGTGACTACATGGCACAGGGACAGCCCAGAGTAGTTGCTGGGTACTACTTGGAAGTATTTCAGATACAATGATTAGCATGTACACCGCAGCCTGGTAATTTCTGATTTAATGCAATCCTTTGCTCTGTTTCAAACAATGACACACTCAGTGAAAAGCTTTTTTTGTGCTCTGTCTGAAAAGCAGATGGATTTCAGTAGTTTTCAAATACCTTCAAGAAGCTGAGCTGCAACGCTTCAGCATTTCACAGAAAGTCTGCAACTAGACTGGACATGAACCTAGATCATCGGTCCTGATGGCAGGAGCCTCTTCCTAAATATTTTCATGATAAACCTCCTCTATTTAGTTGACTCAAGGTAGTTCTTTATAAAATACCAAACTCCGTCTATCATGGATGACTAAAAACTGTCACTCATGCATTCAGAAACCTGCATGTCTCCTTCATCTTGGAGGTTTGTTATTCTATTACCGCTTTTGCTTAGGAATCCCAGTTGCTGCTGGGCATTTGTGCTGTTCAGCTGTTATGGAGTTAGGGTGGAAGACAGAGAAGCACGCAAGAGCCGAAGTTTCGGGGCATGGGGTGCAAGAACAAGGGCATAAGGTTATGGAATAATGATGTCAGCCATGTGGCAGCTATAAAGCACAAAAAGTACATTTCTGCTCAGGAAAGACACAGTGACATGGGAACAGATGTCGCTTACACATATTGTGCAGAACTGGGTGGTCAACTGCTGTTGCTAAAGGGCAAGGGTTGCATGAGGAGTTGCTAGTTATGCTTCTGCATCAGAATTTTTTATTTCCTATAGCATTGCCTTTGATTAATTACTGTTCACTTCGCAGAACCTGAATGTGATTTGGGTGGACAGAAACAAGTTTCTCAAATCTCATATATGAAGCTCACATGATAAATTTTCCTCCAACTCTGTCTGACGGGAGTTTCAAATCTAATGAGACCTTTCTGAGATTTCATTGGCAGCTACTTAAACTCAGAAGGCAAGGGAAAAGAAGTGGTGAAAGCAGGCTAACGTGGAAACTTGATAGAGACATTTCAGAACCATAGTGGCATATCACTCTCCAATCTTAACATTTCCCACAGTGGAGATGAAAGGAGCTTGTGCGAACGTCCGTCAGAGAAGAAGCTGATACAGTGCACATCATAACTCTGCCCTGCAAAGCATGGCCATGCAGAAAGTACGTGACCAAACAGACGCAAATCTTTTAAGAGGAACGAGCAAGCAGGAGTGAAATGTGTCCAAATTCCATTCCTTCCAGCTAGACCATGGAAACGTGAATCAGGGAGCGAAAGTGCCTTTACACTGACTCACCAACCTGTTGTCCACAGTGCAAGAGGACCTGAAGAGCAGCGTTGAGCATCCTGGCTACCATACAGCACTCTTGGCCCATCCAAAAACTCCTCAGGGTGGCTGCTGGGGCATCCACGTGTCCAGACTGTGCTGGATGCTACTGCAGGTTTTCAAATGACCTGTGAGCAGGGCACTCATCCCTCAGACTTGGCAAAGCAAATAGTTGCCTCTTTTCTGGTTTATTTTGTGGCACAGAGCACTCTACTTAATTCTCTAAACAAACATGACAACATTTTAATATTGTCAATATAATATGCAGAGCATGAGCAAGCTGGTCCTGTACTGTTTAATCACTCGAGAGCGTTGCTAGTGTGCTTGAAATTTTGCCTTTACCATCAGCAAAAAACTTGCTTTATACAAGAGGATAAAGCAGGACAAAGAAATAGAGCAAACCTGCATCAAAAACTAAGATGAATTACCAATGCCTCATAGATTAGACATGAGCCTGTGGACTTGGAGGTTGGTCTTCAGCTCCTGCAAGCTTCCTGGAGGTCTCAAGAAAGTCTCCGTTGTTTATATAATTCTATCCTTTTTAGTGAAATGACAGTAACATCCTTCTCATTTTCTGTCCTGGCAATTTCAAGTGTGAACTCTTTGGACAGAATGGCTCTTATTTCATGCTGGTACCGTAGGACTCCAATGTCCATTGCAGTTTCTTTGAACTTCTGTAGCGTTATCATTCACTAGCTTTTACCATAGATCCTCCTTGAACATAAACCTTGGCTCATACACAAGCTCTTGTCATTCTTTCAGTGCTTCCTAAACATACTGAATACCACTTCTAACGTTGTTTAAGAGTCTACGAATTTTGTACTAGTATTCCTTTTTTTCTGAAGGTCATAAAAAAAACAAACTGCATCTAAAATATCAGCGTAAATTGCCCTGGATCCACATTTCCTTGAACTGTGTGTTTTGAACAGAGCCAAGTAAATGTGATCATTTAATGTTCAGGGTATTCATTTTTTTCATCACTGTTACTTTAGCTCATATCTGGGAAGGAAATAATAAGAGATGCACCACAGCAAGTTCATTTGTGGAAACATAATGATAAAAAAAAATGTTGACAATAAAAATTTTTAGTAAAAGACTATTTCTTTTTCAAAGAAAGGATAGCTACTTGCAGATACTTCCAGATATTTAAACAGCACTTTCTCCAGTCCCTGACCCACTTTCAGAGAGTTTTAAAAAAACTGTAAAAGGGAACAGAGATGTGTTTTTCATGGAATTTGACATTGTATGTCCAGTACGTGGTAAAGGAAAAATGTCTACTATCTACTTGAACCTTTTTCCTGCCGTGTCAGTCTGATGAGAAAAACCGCACCCCAAAGACAAAAAGAATGGGGGGCTAAGAACAACACAAGAGATTGATTAACCCTGTGTTGTTATCTAGCCAGTGTCAATAACAAAATGCTACCGGGCTCCTGCATTGTTTCCTTCTAAATTTCCAGTCTCACACCTGTCACTTCTCAAGATAACTATCCATCACGGAGTCAAAGTGGCAAACAACTGTGTGGTCCCTTGATAAGGAATAGTGACACAATTTGTCTCCTTCTCCTCCCACAGATTGCAACTAATGGGCTAACAGCAGGTTACAATAGCACAAGATGGATTTGAATGACTGTCAGTGCTAGAAAGCAAGCACAGCTGCCGAATAGCCTAAAGAAACACTTCAGTTTAGAAGAAAATCTGAAGCAACGTACGAAATGGAAACCTAATCAATCCACTTTAAAAGGATTTAATGGTAGTCTTAAAAGTTAATTATTGCACATATTGGAGGGTTATTTATGACATGCACTACTCTGTTAATGGCAAACTATTGTGGAAGCCAAGACACAGCTCCTGCACAGCAAATAATATTATAGTGGAAGCAGGCACAATAAGAATGAGAGAATTAAAGGTTACAAAATGCCTGTCTGGGGTCACATGGCATTTTCCAAATGCATTCCATGGCATGACATTTAGAAATGTTGAGTTTGTAACACAAAAATTTGAAACTAAAAGTACAAACAACAAAGCTAGGAACTTGGAACAAATTCAGCTCTGATCCAACAAAGTTTCTTCAGAGATCATTTTATCTAAGGACAGAACATCAATTCTCACAACAATAACTTCTCAAAATAAGTTCAAGCCCCCCTCTTTCCCAAAACACCCTCTGCTAAAAATCTATGCGTACAAATCTATACTTCTCAAAGGGAGTGGCTTTTCAATCAGACAGGCCCGAGGAACAAGGTTAAAGAGGGCTGAGAGGTTAAGCACATAGCAGTAATTTAAAAAGTCAACAGCTCGTAGGATAGTCATCCACAAGCCAGAAATTACAGACACAGTAATTTAAGTCTCATGGTTATTCTGAAAAGAAAGCCTAATACATTAAGACACAACAAGTACAGACCCAAGGTAGTCAAATGACCTTAACTCACCACCAGAGTAAGACGGTGAGTAAAGCCCTAAAATCCAGTCTACCTTCATACATGACTCTTTTTTTTCAAGCTCACTTCAGGATCTGGAGAAGGAGTTGGAACAACTGTCCTGGTTTTCAGGTCCCGAGCTGGTGCAAGCAGCCCCAGCTCCATTAACACCAGCCCATTCACGCCTCCACTCAAGGGAGGACATTCCCCTCAGCACCTCTGTAAGGGAGGTGGGAAGGGGTTAACTTTGAGGGAGAAAATAGGACCTCTGTTAATACAGGAACTTGGTGCTGCTGCTGGATCTGCCTCTGATCCTCCTGTTCTCAGTTGCCAGGGTCCTGTTCACCTCTTTTTTCAGCATGACTTCTACTTAACACCTTCCATTTCAGACGAGGGCTGTGTTGAACAGCAGCCAACAACATCTGGATTTCATGATACTGACATCCATGTAGGAAGGTAGGAGGCTTTAAAAAAATCCCCAGGATGGCTTCACACCTGAAAATGATTGTCCTCCATTTGCTAGTCACTCTCGCGCTCCAATGCCTTTCATTCTCAAACTACCAAAAACTGCAAATGAAAAGGGTTTCCTTGGGGAAAACAATGTAGTACAGATCCCAGAAGTATTCTGCTCAGGGAGCACGGACTGAGGCAGAATATTACCAAGCTGCAGAGAGCAATGAGGTAAGCAGGTGATTTGGGCAGGAGGCTCAGCTTGGAACCTGTTGTGAGAAAAAAAACACAGCCCTGCCTATTTTAACACTAAGTAGTGCAGTAAGTCAGCACTTTTGCAATGCATCATTCCAGAGAAAGAAGTGGGTGACCTTGAAGAGTGAAGATAGAGTAATGTGATGAAATTTAATAGGACAAAGTGCAACAGCATGAACTTGGGGGCTAATAGCAGGAATTCCTGCTATCAGCTGGAGTTCATCAGTTGGAAGTAATACAGCAGGAGAAAGACTTCGGTATACTAATTACACACTGTATGATTACGAGTTAGTGATACTGCAGCCATAAAAAATGCTGGGGTGAGGTATTCATGTAAAAATGCAGAAATATTTCCTCTGTCGTGCGAAGCACCATTGAAATTACATCAGGAAAACCGTGCACAGCTGCGACCGTCCAGAAAAAGTGTTCACCGGGACTGGCACGTAAACAAGGACAAACTGCTCAGGCAGACAGGGAAACCAAGGGTCTGTCTCATGAACGGGAATGAAAAGGGTCTGGTTTCTTTCAGTTTGCAAAGCCAGGGCTGAGAAGGGGTATGACGGCAGTCTATGAACAAATTAGTAGTAAAGAACAACTGCTAGTGAGGGACAGTGTCAGCACAAGAGCAAATGCATATAAACTGCAGTGACTAAATCAGAGGACTAGTCCCAAACTTTGGAGGATTCTGCAGACTCTTTCAGTAGCAACAGAGAAGTCCGCAGGCTGAACTGCTTTCCAGACAGACATTTTTACACATTTCCTAAAGTGACCGCATGACTTCAACATATAATTAGGTCTAGGACCTGCTGCCCTAGACCTGATGATCCAGGAAGTACTTTTCCAGGGATAGATCCAGTGACCCAGCAAATGGGGGACTGAACCCTCACCCCTCCCGCGATCACAGACCTGAGGTTCACACCTTTGCTGAATTATGTACTAGGAGCAAACAGATATAAATCAAGTTGCATCCAGCCGTGTTTCACTGGGCACCCAAGGCTGAAGCTGCCCTCCAGGAAGTTTACAAGTTCAGCTGACGAGGAAAGTAAAGACAGCATATTGGTTTCCTTTCTCCAGCAAATCCCTTCCCATCTTCCAGTCGTATTCCCCCTGTTCTAAGAGTTTTGAGCTTCCCAACAGCCTGGAATTACAGCTAAGGTCTAAGTTCAATTCAGCTTCAACTGAGTCAAAAATTAAAACTCCTGGGAGATGATAAATTTGTTTTTTTCTTTTCCTGAGTCCCACTTACTACATTACTGTCTCAGTTCACTTAAAGATGCTTTATATAAGATATCCTTGGTGCTTGCACTCAAAGGTGACAGTAAGATTCAAGTCCTTGCCTTCTTGTCTTCACCTAGTCAAGGCAGGACAAAAAATGTGCGCCTGACAAAATGGGGGAGTAAAAACTGCCGTGTTGAATTAATTTAATAAAAATCTACAGCATTGAAATAATATCAACAATCGTTTTCCTGTCTGCCTTTACAACACTATGCAGAATAAAATTCTAGCTTGTTCGGGTAATAGGACAATATAAGCAGACTGTGTAAAAGCAAACCACCCTTGTTGGGACATATAAAATAAATAGCTATGCTCTAACTCTCAAAATCACTATTAAAGCTATGTGCAAGTGGTGACGATATCTTTCTGATACATGGCAGAACCATGTGATTAAAAAATGCATCATATAATAAGGGGGTATATCAAGCCAATTTGACCACCAGATTTTGTTCAAATTATTTCTGCCATTCCTGATCACAGAGAAACTTCAGACAGACAGCAGTTTTTGATTGTATGTAGAAGTCATAAACAGCTTTTTTGCCCTTTCAAATGCCCGTTATTCTTCCCCAAAGCTGGCAATAATTATTAACTCATGTTGAAAAATTACCTCTTTTAAGATATCATTTATCTCAACTTTGCATAGTTAAAAAAGGTATTTTATGTCATTGGGAAAGGGAAATATGGTGTCCTTACACAAATCAGTCTTGACTTACACCTTTTGAGGGACTCGGTGCACAAGAACTTAAAATTACATTTTCTGTTCTCTATGAGTTATTTTATTGGAGTTTCTTAGGGCAGCAAAGATGTTAAAGTGCTGTTTCCCAGACAGAAATCCCTCTCAGAAAGGAGCATTCCTGTTTTCTTCTGTGTCCCAGACTCTCGGCTGAGACAGGAGGAAGGACATAAAATGTACTAGGCCTGTGTAGAATACATAGCATGGATGTGCAAAGATAACCTGCATAAGTCAATTATGTCTTTGCTACGTGTGACTAATGTGGCTATCTATCATACCTCCTTTCTGACAAACCTTCATATTGCACTCACTATCATTTTCTTTCCCTTCCTTTCAGATATTTATGCCTGTAGCGATAGCCAGGTGAACAGTACAGTACAACAACTGCAGATACATGAGTTATGTTTTGCACTTGTTTGATCAACTACCTGTTTTACAGACAGGATTTGAAAATTTATATTACAGTCTTAGGATCCCATTTGGTGTTCCACTTTTCTGGACAGATGTTGAAAAACCATAAAAAGGGGATTTTTTTTTAAGTGTTATTACCAGCAAGCTATGGCAGTGTTAACATCATCTCTACTGTAGCAATGGAAATTCCAGGAAAGCATCTTCTCTTTCTGCCTCTTTCTCTCTTTCAATTTTATTTATAACCTTGCAAAATACTTGCATCCTCATAACCCACCCTTGCCGACTTGCCAGAAGATTAATGATATCTCGGTGTTCTTGAGAACAGAAATGTGTCTACCACCTTGGTGAATAATCTCCCCTTTCGAATGTTAAAAGTGAGACGAGACCCGTGCCGGAGAGGAAGGAGGGTGTGCCGTGTGGAACTGCCACGCCAGCAGCTGTCACCCCGCTGTTAATTGCAACACGCTCGTCCTGCGACGCTAATCAGCACTTCCACTCCTGTGCCTCGCTGATTGTTTGGGACAGGGGCTGGCTCCCCGTCGGCAGCACCGAGATGCCAAACGAATACCCTGCGTCATGCAGGGGAGGCTGCACCAGCAACAAAAGGCACTGAAGGGACCTCGAAAAAAACATCTGGTACCAGCAGCACACCCACCGGGCAATATCTGAGAGCAGGTCCCAGTGTGTTTTTTTTCTGGAGGCTGTGTTCTCTCAACCTTTCACACAACTTCCCGCATTACCTGAAATAATAATATACCTGAAAAGTGCATTTTGTATTGATTTTTTTTTTTTTAATCCTTTGTAGCCTTTGCAATAACATGGTCGTTGGGGGGGTTTGCTTTTTCTTGCCCAGGAATGAAAGGAAAATATTCTTGTCCATTTTCCGTGTTCTTGTCTCTATTCCATGTTAACAGTCCCTGCTTTTTCATTTTTTGTGGATGGTTTCATTTTAGAAAAAACATTTTTCCTGTCCTTCTCTTTGTTGTGAACCTGGTTCCAGTTTCTGCCTATCTCTCCGTCGCTTCCTTTGACCTTTCCCTCTCTGTTTCTCTCTCTCTTCTTTGTCCATGCTGGCAATAGCCTTTAGCTTCTGCTCTTTTATGAACCTTCTGCTTCTTCTCATTTCAACTCTCTGGACCTGATTTGCAGCTGCTGCGTTCTTCCTACAGTCATTTACACATGTGCGACACAGGTGTAAAATACTACCATTTTCATTTATGCCACTTGTAAATGTCAGCAGAAGAGAAAGGAGAACCTGTCCTTCCCAGAGTGAATCAGCAGACTTTCGGGAGTGTCAGATACATATGAACAAAATCTGTGTGAGTCACCAATCATTCCTAATCCGTGCCTGATCTCTCACAAGCCGTCTCATGCTATTGCTTAACCCTCCAGTTCTCCATTGCTCCCAAGGGCTCCTTTAATCCAGATTTTTCTTTAAACAAGAGGATGTTTCACTTTGATTTGGGGGGATATTTTTTCTTTTTCCCTTTTTTTTTTTTTTAATTTTTACAGCTTCCAGACCCCAGGAGAACTGAGCTAAAAATACGCACGTGGAGTCAGGTATCCACGAGTCGTGTTTACCCTCTCAAACAGTAAGCAGTGTAAGAGTGACTGGAGATGGAAAGAGAAATATTATGCATCTATATCTATTTAATGAGAGAAGCTGCACCGTATTTTTACACTCTAGAGCTTTTCTGAATTCATCGAAATACCTGACGACCTCACATGATGAGGGATTTTGTGAAATTCTGAGTGGTTTGGGGTCAGATGTACTCTGAGAAGACTCCCTCTTTTTTTAGGCTAAGTTCAGAAATCACTTATAAAAAAAAAAAAAAAAAAAAAAAA
>Ga0065711_1048443_pt1 | contig 11803 bp, 6 predicted proteins | sample Hoacrofraction12_FD_59098 | JGI IMG/M metagenome (GOLD analysis project Ga0065711, IMG submission 59098) | Hoatzin crop microbial communities from Cojedes, Venezuela - Epithelial fraction 12 v2 (version 2) | ecosystem: Host-associated > Birds > Digestive system > Esophagus > Crop | place... | reverse complement strand
ACGGCAAATGGCGTTTATTGATAAATAACACAGCGTTATATAGCCTAGGTTTACAGCATCACTTCCGTCTGCTTACTTCACGGGTTAAACGCTATTGGCTATTAGGACGGGGGGGGGACACACTACCTTTCCGTACAGCGCGACATCTTCAGACCGCCAAGCCTTAACTACCCACAGCCTGCGGGTGGGCATCAGGGTCAGGCCTGGTGAGGAGAGCGGGGCTCAGGCACAGGCCAGGATGGCCACATGGGGCCATGGGGTTTGGCCGAGTCTGGGCTGGGATCCGGGCCCACGGGTGGGCCTGGCTCGGGCGGCCGTGGCAGGGCAGGACTGTGAGGAGCTGGAGAGCAGCCCTGCTGTGGCGATGCTGGGGCAGGGGTCAATGGCCCTGGGGAGCTGACATGGTGTCCTGGGCTGCAGGCAGGGTGGGGGGAGCCCCAGGAGATGCTGGGCAGTAAGAGCTACCGGTGCCCTCAGATCCTTGACAGGCACGTCACCCCAGGTCAATCTCTTTGATTTTCTCCTTATCTAAAGACAAGTAATGATCTTACCTTGATCACTAATGTGCTACAAGGTTATGAAGCTGTTAACGATTGAGCTGGGCTTCTCTGTCTTACCTGTGAGTATACGTGGGCAGGCAGATACAGTCCAGAGCTATCGGGCAAGCCTCCTCCATAAGAGTTATGTAGCCTTTCCTTGTTTTGCAAGCACATACCAAAATAATTTAATGAGTTATTTCTGGATGGATGTAGTCAAGGTCTCCCTTATCTGAGTGGTGCTTTTGGGTAGGTGTTGCCCCGTGACAAAGTGTGTGTGCCAGCACTAGGGAGCTGGACTGAACATGTGACAGAAGACTAGTGGGACAGGAAGGGACGCCCCTTTTGACAGCTGCATGGATTTAGCTTGGTTGTACAGCCACATTCTATACATGCAATAGGACAATATTTCTAATCTGGTGATAATTACAGGCTGGTGCTGAAAGCGAAATTCCTAACCCACCTCCATGACTTCACACTTGCTTCCCTTACCCTGTGTTGTAGGCAGTGAAGTTTGCACTGAAGAGCAAATAGAGTATAATGAGCTGATTTGAAGGGAAATTTCCCCCCTCCCACCTCCCCAGACCTTGAGAAGGAGTTTCCAGCTAACCCATGGCCTGCCTGTCCTTACCTGGCAGCCTCACAATGGCTGTAACCAGCACAGAACAGCAGTATCTTTTTTGGAAATAGCCAACAAATCAATGTCTAAGCTAATTAATAAGGGAATAATTAAAATTAAATTTATGATAGGATGTCAGACATTTACATTTAAAAACCCAGAAATATAGACAAGCATTCCTCCTAGAATAACCTGCAGTGGTACTAGGTTTTATATTGAGACATGACCTTAATATAAAGTAAAATTAAAATCTTTATTAGAAAAGGCGACCTTTTTAATTTGCCAGTGACACTTTCATACTAACTGCATACTAAGATAAAAAACTGAAATCTAGTGATTTGCCTCAGAGCAAAGCTTCATTACATTCTCACTAGGTTGAGCCATAAAGAGTTATCAGCATCCTCGTTGGAGTTGGTTCTGCAAAGCTTCCCTGTTCATGGCTACAGTAAGGAATGCATTTACCCCTTACTGATGCTAGTCAGGTTAAAATGCATCTTTAAGTCCTGTCCTTAATTTGTGTATTGTCTGAAGAGCTCACAGAGTTAGGATGAGGTCTGGCTGATTTGTCACTTGTCTTTTTCTAACTGGGTTTGTGGGTGAACGTTTGGGTGAACAGCAGAGGAGATTCAGCATTAGGGCTCTGGTTAGGCTGTGATGCGTGTAGAAGCTAAGTGCTTGCTGGACTTTTGCACAGCTCAGAATAAGAAGGACCCATGTTCTAGGGAATGAGAGAGATGACAAGAGGGCTACATCTGGAGTACAGAGTTAATAAAACCCACACAGAACTCTAGTGACAGTTGTATGTAGAGCTCTCAGTTATGACAAAGGCTGGAAATTATCTTTATCTCTGCCTTTTCCTTCCCCTCAGTAGCCTGATTAGTCTCCTGGTGAAAAGGTAAAGGGGTTTTGAGCAAGGACTAGAATTAGGGTGAGGCTTCAGAAAATTGAAGTGCATATAAGCCAGAAGCACATACAAGCTAAGAAATAGTTGTTTTTAGAGTCCTCAAGGAGGCTGAGGTCTCAAGTTCATCTTGATCTGTAGCTCTTGTTTTCATTCCATTCACAGATCTGTGCTCTGGTGAATAGCAGAGGAGGCATGTGCTAAATCTGGAGTTAGGCTGGGATTCAGAAATGTAAAGAACCTAAAGGCAATTGATGGTTGGTGTCTACAGAGCTCCTAGAATTTGGAAAAAGATTTGTGTTGGTTTATGCCTTTTTCTCCCCGTGCTTCAAGTTGAATAATCCTGGTAAATGGCATAGGAGGTGTAGAGACAGTTTTGGGTCTTGGGTTATGGTTCAGAAATGTAAAGCCCATAGAAACCAAGCAATTGTTGGCGTATTCAGAGCCCTCAGAGTGTAGCTGGAAATGCACTACACTTGTTCACTGCTCTGCTAACTCGCTTATTTTATACTCACATAACACATTTCTTATTTTTCTTTTTGTCCATTTTACAGGCCTTACAGAAATTTGACTCCTCAGAATCTCTCCTGACTGTTACAAATTTACAGGTAAAAAAAACCTGAAAGAGCTAAAAATCTTATGCTAGATATAAATATTTATTCCTCTGGCATCAGTAAGAGATTATGTGGTTCAGAAAATATACTTGTTTTTGGTAAAAAACAGTCAATAGAAAACACATTCTCCTCAACAGTTTACCATTTCCTAAATTTTAAATTTTATGGCTGACCTCTCAAGGGAGAGGCAAGTACCATTATCACCATTTTTCAGATGGGAGACCTAATATGTACAAATCTGTGACTTGTCTGTGCAAAGCATACTCATAGAATTATTCAGGTTTTGTCATGATACGTTTTTACGGTACAGCTTCTTTTCCACATTCTGCAAGCAAAAAAATAATTGATGAAAAAAAAAGGTGAATCTGTAAACCAGTTAATGAACGGCCATTTCTCATTTTAATTAAAATCATATATTAATAAATGACTTCTTTTTTGGTTTTCAGTTTCAACATTTTTCTTTCATTTGCCTTGTCATAGATCCATTGAGCCAGTAGAGGTAAATGTTAGCAGAATGTGGAAAAGAAGATGTACCATAAAACGAAACAGATAAAGTAGAAAACCCCCACTTTTTTCTTCCACTTTTCCTCTCTTTTGTTTACAGTAAGCTTGTGTGTCTCCTGCAACAGTTGATATTAGAAGACAGAAATGAGATGTCTATCCTGACAGCTTTTGATCTCACTAGTTTCAGATGTATTTTGAAGTTGTGCTTTATACTGAGCTTTTGGTTTGAGCACTTCACAGTATATATGGGGCTCTTACTGTTCTCCTCATGATTTTGCAAAGTTGTGTAGACTTTCAACTTCTAAATTTATTAATCTAAAGTGAGAATAAAACTCAAGATAAAACAAGGATTCTGTAATGAATAACAAAAAGGTTCTATGAAATACGCTGGAATGGTTTGATACAATAATTTTTTACCTTGCTTAATCTTTCTCTTTAGGGTGAATAACAACAGACTTGAGTTGGGATTTCTGAACTACAGATTTACCTACATATTTTTTGTGACCACCTTAGCTGAAAGAGTGCTATGGACAATGCAGAAAACTAGAACTCCCACAGAGTAATAGCTATAACTTCATAGGTGCACCTCCTACTGGAAAACTGATCACTGAGGCTGTAGCAAGTGCTACCAAGGGGTGAATTAAGTTTGGAAAGGAAAAAAGCAACTCATCCATAATGGCTAAGAGCCTGTTACTAATATTATTCATTAATTTTTGATAAATATAATTATTAATAGAAACAGAATATGACTTGAACAAGGAAAATGTAAAATACGTAATTTCAAGTAGTCCCAATTGTTAACTTTCTTGTAGGTGCTGGAAGACATATTTAATTGGAGTCTGTCTTTAACAATGGTGCCACTGTGCAACCAAGAAATTATGAATAAATTAACCTTATCCAAAATGCATTTCATCATTTGCCTTTCTACTACAATAAATAATATACCTGAAAAAGTGGAAAGCCATGTTTATTCTGTTGATAACAACAGCTTGAAGGAGCCAAGCAGAATTACAGCATCAAAAGTAAAAGGTAATTATAAGGGTGGTGGAAAAGTGCATTTATTCTGAAACGTGTTTCAAGCAGAGTTTTCCACTTTTAACTGCATATGCATTAACATGTTATAAACAATACTCATATTAAATGTTGCTGAAAAATCAGTCATTATTGAAATAATAAGCATAAAGATTTTTCAAGGTTTGTTTAGCTAATATCTCTAATATTATTAAAGCTGTATTCCATTCTTCCTGACTTACTTTGATATTGGAAGTCCCAACTATAAATAGAGAAAAAAGGAGCATATTCTTGAAATTACTGAGAATGGTTTGGTTCTCTGTGTGTTATCTGAAATTTCATCTGAAATGTATTTGACAGTTGATGCTGATAAGAATTCAAGACAACAGGAACAAAGAGGCACAATGGTGCATCTCGTTGACTGTAAAGATGAATTAAATATGGCCATGCTGAAGGTAATTTTGTTTTTTAGGAAAAAAGGCTTAAGAAACTGCAGGCTGTTTCAAAAACATTGCTAATGCTTTCAGTGTAGCAGAAATTTTGGTGGGAGGATGGCATGAATAAGGGGACTAGAAATTTCTGTTTCTAATCTGATTACAATCTTACTAGCCATACATGAAGTCCTGGTGGTTTGGTGCAGTGTTTCAAATGGTCTAGTTTATCCTTTATAAATGTCCATGGGAAATACTGTCACAATCAGATCTCAGTATGACTGTTTCAGCAACAAGGGTAAAAGACTGAATGGGATTTCAAGGATGAAATCATCTCCTTTCAGAGGTGGTGCCTGTAGAAAATGCCAGAGACTCTTTGATGGTGCAGTATGCTCTACAAATAAATGGAAAATCACTCTCTACCACATGTGAAATGTCTCAAATTTTTCGTGTTCCTCTTTCTGATACTTTATTTTACATACATAGTATGTAAAATAGTATGTACATAGTATGTTTCTCATCCTTCTGATTTTTCTTTGACCATTCTATTCTTTTGTTTTTTGTTTTTAAGTAGAGCTCTGAATTCATTGAGTAAACTGGTCAAAAAAAGACACTGGATGGTACAAACTTTTGAATTATTTTTTAATTCTGCTGAAAGCTCCATGATTGAGATTTTATTTAAAATTAACTTTCTTTTAGATATGGTTTTCACAGCTTCTTACAACTTTGTTTGTCAGAAAGACTGTAAATTACAGCTGAACTTTCAGGATGCATACTGCACTGAAGGATCTGTCAAGAATGTAATACTTCTTGCAACATCTTTAATGTTGTATTTTAATATAGTATTTTATTGCTTAAAATTGCTTAACATAATAAGTATAGTATAAAATTATCGATTATAGCTATAAGATAAAGATAAGAATGAACAATTATTGAGTAATATTGCTGTGCCTTAAAATATGTAGTTAAGCATAACTTGCAATAGTACAGGCACAGTTAGGATGTTGCTACTTTCAAGACATTGAATCTGTAACCCTGAAAAAAGCTAAATTGCCCCCTCGTGCAATTTATAGAAAAGGCATATTGTATTCAAGTTCATTTGTTTTAGGGTGCAGCGATAGTAGGTTATAATGGAATACAATACTTTTTAAGAAATTTTTTATTTCTTTCATCATTTTTTGAAATCAGATAATGCCATGTTCTTCTCTAGGGGATTTTATTGACAGAAGCTGAAGAAATTCTTAGCCAACTTGTGCAGAACATAGAGGACAAATACGATGGGCAGATATCTCAGTGTTCTGCTGAAGATTTAGAGGCTCTTATTGAGGCCAAACTTCAGCTTGCTGCTATTTCTCAGCAAAGGCATCAAGCAGCTTTCAGGTAAGTAATATTATGAACAACTTTATGTTGCACAGCCTCAACTACAGATGATTAAAAAAAGGAATCCAGAAATTTTTTCTTTGAATTCTTCATGTCTACATTAATATTCTAAATCTTAGTAACCAGCCATAACAACCCCCCTAGAATATCTACAAATGTAAGTTATACTGACATTTAATTTTTTATTATTGCTTTATTTTACTTTTTAAAAGATCATCAGTTATTTGCCTATGATTGTGAGGGGGTTTTGTGATAGTATTATACAAAATGAAAGAAAAAGCTGCAATGTTCACTGTTTTTGTCAAAGTATAAGTCTGGATACGATAGGTAATGCATTTTTTCTAATTTTAAATTTTACAGCAGAGCACTAATGTTATCTCTGAACTACTGAATTCTACTTTGCTCTAGAATGCCCTATGTTACTGTCCTAAAACAACATTTCCTCTTGATGTACTTCTGCTGTCAAATTAAAATGTTAAAATTATATTGTTAAAATTAATTGGATTAAAAAGCATTGATGTAACATTTAACATATTAGAATGGATTTTAGCAGGCATTAATTATATTGTTAGTAATAGTGTGTAAAATACTGTAGTAATTACATGATCTGCCAGATATTTTCTCCAAATTGTAATTTCCAAATTCTGTGATTTTTTGAGGTTCTGATTTCTTTTGGAGAACTTAATGAAATTACAGTTGTGCTGTTCTTTGAATATATGGGGCATATAGAAATATATTAACTCTCTGTAGATGTTAAATTCTGAACCTTTTTTTGATCTTTTAGCTAGGAGGGTTCTTCCGTTTGGCATACCTGTAATTTTAAATTACTTTGTATAAGAAGGATAATAGTTTAAAAATACATCATTTTTATTAGTGTCAAGCTCTTTTTATCTAATTGCTTATTAGGTTGAAAGATCTTTGAGGTACAAATTGTTAACTAGAGATGCAGCATATAGAGGTGTAGCACTGTCACTTGCCAGTCTATGTTGAGATTAGGTAGAATTTAATCAGTATTTGTAACTTCTGTTAGGTCTAATCTGACTCAACACATCAAAATTATTACAGTAAACCTTGAATTACAGTAAGCACCAAGCAAAATGAAAAATTAACATTTTTTCATTGTTGGAATACTGTTGAAGATTGCTGTAGCACTCTTACCAATGAAGTGGTAGGTGATTCAGCTGGGCAACAGACAAACCAGTCTCAATGCGTTTGTTAAACTTTTTACCCAATTAACAAAAAAGAAATATTTTCTTCTATGCCAAAAGCAAATTATCTTCCTTCTCCCAGCTGTCTTAGGTGAATAAACAAACCACCAAATTAGATAGCCTTTATACAGCACAATTCCTTTTTAGCTGCTATGGTACAGCAATAAAGAAAAATAAAATTAACAAGGACAGGAGCTTCACAGTGCTGTATAGACTACTGGACTGAAAACAGTAAGAGTACTGCAGCATGGTCCTTCACTCGGCTTTTGTTTATGTTATTTTATAAGACAGAAGTTTCCCAAAAGTTCAGATATTAGGACGGTAATAATTTAGTAGTAATGTCATTAGTGAAGATGTGAAGTAAGAACTTGTAGGCTATTTGTGGACATTTCTCATAATGTAATATTAATCTATTTCAGTGCCTTTTGAAATAGAGTAATTTACCACAAATTTGTCAAAAAGAGCCCAGCAAATCACTGGGCAGTGACCGCATCATGCTTTTGAATGCCATGTGGATTTTATTAAATTATCATATTAGTAACTAAAGACCAGTATGCGGACTTAGGAAATATCCTGTGCATAGACCCAGTTTAGCTTTATATTAGGCTTAGTGGAGTGCTGACCCAGACTTTCTCACCATGCTAAACTGGTTCCACAATGCAAGCCATTTTCAGTGCAGGACCGTTCTTTTTCAAATGCAGTTATACCCTGGAGTGTAGTTTCTCTCTTGGCTTATAACTTGTGTCAGATTGGAGAAAGTTTTTTTTAGAGTATCAAAGGTTCCAATGGATGTCAAGCATTTTATGGATCATATTTTTGGACTCTCAAATTTTTGATGGATGTTTAGTGGGCCTTATATATTGATAGTGGTCAGATAGCAGGAAAAAAAACCCAACAAACAAAGCAAGGGTTTGGGTTTTTTTAACCTATTTTACAGTTTTATTGCACTGCCATCCATGGAAACTGCTGATATGTCTGCCTCAGACACAAATGAAACATTCCTTCGGACAGCTGAATGTTTCCTGCCTGCCAGCCTAGAAATCAAACTTTGCATGATATTACAGAAATTCATCATTTTTTTCCTTTGGCGAAATGACTTAGTGGTGAAATTGTTATAGTCAGCTGTACTTTCCTATTTTGATCATCTTGTCACTTTCTGATTCAGCTGATAAAAGGATGTGTATTTTGTCAAGGGAAATATACAGACACATCACTCTTGCTGACAGCAGAAAAGGGTCACAAAAATTTCATCAAGAGAAGCTTCTACATTACAGCCTCTGTCTTGCAAAAAAAATTATGCCTCAGAATAAGTTTATGTGTAGGACTAATTCCATTGACCTCAAGGAGAGTACTTAAATGGGCATGTGAGGTTTCCAATTACCCAAATATATGCTTGTCTGCTTATGTGAATACATTACTGCTTAAAATAATACATATATGTATCTTTGGGCTTGTGGTCTACATTCCACTCATGAAATTTATATGTAAGCATGCAAGTAAAAATGTTGAATCTTGACAACGGCAGTCAACTGTTGGCAGTGGTGCTCAGGAAGTTAGGTTAATATTCCTTAAAAGCTTGTATATACTCTTGGGTGCTGCACCTTCTCTGACTTGCTTGAGAAATGTTAGCCATAGCATCTCAAACAATGTTTTGAAAAATGTCAGGTTTTGCTGTAATTTTAACTTTGATGCCGGGTTTCAGGGGAAAAGTCTTCTTAATAAAAAGAAAGAAAAGCAGTCGGGATATTTCATTGTATTATCCTAACTGTCTCTTTTGCTTTTGTAAGCAAATTCTATTTCCTCTTTTCCATTGTTAGAGAGAAGGTTATAACAAATTCAACATTGATTTATTCTAGTTATATTTTGTGGAATAAAACTGAGGTAAAGGGATGATGGAGATTCATAAGGATTGAATTCTGAGAGCTGAAAGGCAAAATATTAACAGTTTTTGTTCTCATTGTTACTTTGGGGTCTATTTGTGCTGAATTGGTGTAATCCATCCAGTTCTGCATCACAAAACCAGCAAGCAGGATAGAATCAAAACTGACAGGAACACTTTAACTACTCTCTTATCTCTGGAGGTTATCTATCCTGTGGTTAGATACATGTTGGCAGAATAATGTGAGTAATTTCAGAGTAATGCTGCTCTTATTCTGAATTCTTTGTGCATGAATCAAGAACTTTGCCTTTACGACAATTAATCTAGAACTTCTCAAAAGCAGTAAATTCACACAGAGCCTGAATCTTTCTTGCATTGAAAGATCTTCACAGTCATCTGGCTATGTAAAAAGGACTTGTGGTGTTCGTAAATTATTTTTTCCTTTGCTTCATAGCAGCCAGTCTCTATGTAAAGAGAGTCTCTCTATGTAAAAAGACAAGCATAGATGAGAACTTTGGTTATACATTTTTAACAATTAACCTCCTACCCTCAGGTACTTTTGGATCATTAGGAAGATATGTTTCAGTGGGAAGAGAGTAAGTAGAACTATAAAAAAAACCAGTCAACCCCAAAAATGTTTTAGAGAAGAGGTAGAAGAGTAGAGATTTACAGATGTAGGGGAAAATGTACAATTAGAGATGGAAAACTAATACCATGAGACGTTTGTTTTGGCAGTTCTCAGAATATTTTGAGTAGTGTGTTCTTTGGGCAACAAATCCTGTTGTGAAAAAGATCTTCTCACTATATTGGTTTTGCAAGTGTTTTCATATCATGAAAATAATAGTATTCATAAAGTCTGCTGTTGTAGATATACATGTCTATAGATGTCATGAAAATTGAACTGCGTATCTGAAAGCTTTAAAAAGACAGCATAAGAAGGAAAAAACCCTATTAGTTACTATTTTAAGAACCCTGACAGTATTTTGGCATTACAACTCACAGTTTTTTGAAATGTGGGGTTGAATGCTGCACCAGTCCTAACAATGTCTGTATCTTTCCGGATGCTGTTTGGAGTGAACTCCAGAAAAGGCTTTATGATTGGGGCGGGAGGCAGCAGACTCAATGTTGTGTGATTGCTTATGAAGTTTTGCCAGGGTGGCACCTGGCTCAATTTTTGGTTGAAGGTGTTTACTAAGATTCTGCGAGTATATGGTCACGTGGATTTAACAGAAGGATTAACATCTAGTCTGGAAAGGCTTTAAGGAGGAAGTTGTTTCTTACCTCTCTAGCTGTGGATGAGTTACGGAAGTCTCCTAATATATTTTGTCATTTTCAGTATTTTTACATCTTCTAATTTCTAAAAGCCCGTCCCTGAAGAAAGGCATGTGTAACTGAAAGTTATAGTGGAGTCCTGTTTTAGTGGAGTCCTGTTTTGATGGCTCCAACATAATGTGATATATCTTGGTTTATCTATTATTATCAGGTTATGTCTGTTATTGGCAAAACTTTTTCTCTTATTGCTTTCTCACTTTCATACTGCAGTACCTACAAATTCAGAATATACTCCAAGTGCAATTTTTTTTTACTGAAGGAAAAATTGGTAACTGCTGATAGACATCTCTGACATTGTCAGAAATGAAGTATCTATTATAATAAAAGCATAAAATGGCAAATATTATTATTATTTTTTAATAATATTTTTCTGTATTACAGTGTTGCTTTGGTGTTCTCTGCAATTCGACTTCTCCAAGATGCAAAAATTTTTAGGATGGAAGCGACATGTGTTCAAGAAGAAAAGGATGAAAGGGAGTGTGCGGTATGTAAGGCTGTTTGTCTTTAGCTATTGTTTCTTAGTGTATGAATCTTGTATTAAGTGTTGAATGATTTTCAGAATACTAGAACATAGCAGTGATCTGTATTATGTGGCTACCATTAACCTGGGGAGAAGATGATGTATGACATGCTTCAGTTACCTGCTTGCCTGTAATATATTCAGTATGTCTATAATCATCATTTTAATTTGGATGTGGTTAGGAATTACCGTTTTTATTTGGATACCTTCAAATGCCAGCATTGAAAATCTCCTTTTTTAAAAAAAAACCCAAACAAACAGAAAGTGCAAAAAATAGCTATGAGGTGAAAAATCTTCTATTATTCACTTAAGGTATTTTAGATTTTTTGATTGAAAACCTACTTCAGAGTATCCTCTTTCCAAGACCCAATAGACCAGTTCACATCATTTCTGTGTTCCAAATTCAGCAAGATTTCAGTTGACTTCTGTTGTCGAACACATAGGGTTAATGACCTATACTTTGGAAAGCCAGTGTACAAACCCTATTGGTAATACACCACATAGTCACTCTCAAGCAGACAGTAAATCAAACTGACTCATGTGCAGAGAGCAACTGAGCAGTGAGGCCAGATTTTGTAACATGCATAATGAGACTGGACTTTCTTGCATGCAGTGCAATTATTCTCTCTCTGTGTCATATATCAGGGTCTTCTGTCTTTCTGTACTTGCTCCTACATTTTCTTAGGACTGTCCCATAGCCAGTAATTGATTTATGGCTAATTTTTTTTCCCCATTTACATGAAGAGCTACTGGAGAGAGTCCAGCGGAGGGCTACAAGGATGATGAGGGGACTGGAACATCTCCCCTACGAGGAGAGGCTGAGGGAGCTGGGCTTGTTCAGCCTGAAGAAGAGAAGGCTGAGAGGGGA
>Ga0065711_1014747_pt1 | contig 11803 bp, 11 predicted proteins | sample Hoacrofraction12_FD_59098 | JGI IMG/M metagenome (GOLD analysis project Ga0065711, IMG submission 59098) | Hoatzin crop microbial communities from Cojedes, Venezuela - Epithelial fraction 12 v2 (version 2) | ecosystem: Host-associated > Birds > Digestive system > Esophagus > Crop | place... | reverse complement strand
TACTTAAAGCGAGATTTATCTTCTTTTACTACAATTACATATAAAGTATTTATATTACTTGTAGAAATGAGATGTAAGTGCCCTAATGTCAAGGGATTAGCATTTATTACGATGATACCTGTGGGACCATCTTTACGAAGGGATTTGAGGTATGAAAGGTACTTGTCGAGGCCGTTGCCGTTTTCGAGGAGGATGGCCTTGTCGGAGGTGGCCAAAGTGCGGAAACCTAGGCTCTCGAAGATGGCCTGGTTGGAGGGTTTGGTGAAGACCTTGATGTTGGTGTGACCGTTCTCCTGGGCGCGACTTATCAGGTTGGAAATCAGCGTGTTGGCGATGCCAGTACCGCGTGCGGACTCGCTAACGGCAACGCATTTGATGATGTCGCGGCTTAGGCCTGCACCGGCCACTATGTCGCCCTCACCGTTCAGCGCAGCAATCCAGCAATCCACATCTTCCAGCTTCAGGCCGCAAGAGCCCAAAAATCCCTCTACCTCTTTGCGCACATGGGGAATTCCCAGCGGCATCTCGGATATGCTGTACTCACTGAACATAGTCCTGAACCATTTCGTTTATGCGGGCCAAAGTCTCATCGAGGGTGTGCGTATGGTTGCGCATGCAGAATCGGGCCTCGTTGTCGCAGAGCAGGCATTTTCGCGGTTCGCCACGCTGGACCTGAAGCCCGTTGGAATCGATGATGTCGATGTCGAAGAGTCTGCCCAAAGGGTGGCTTTTCTCTATCTCCATAGCCTTAAGCTTGGCATCTACCCCATTGAGTTCGGTCAGAAGATAGGCCTCAAACCCCGTCTCTAAATCGCGGACTGCCGCAAAATCGTCCCCAAAGACCCGCCGAATCTCACTGAGACCAGCCTGGGCGATAATCAGGGACGCAGTATTACGCTTTTCATTTCCCGGCATAACCACCGTAAAACACAGAAGGCTCCTGCCAGGATTCTGCGAAAGCAGGTCCTTCTGCAGAGCCATTCTGTTGTCACGGCTAGCGAGAATCTGTTCAAGCGTAACGCTCATTAGGGCAGTACGTTCATGATTTTGTCAAGCACCTTGCCGTCGCGGTTCATCACTACGCCCACAACCTTGTCGCCAAAGTGCAGAGGCTCGGGTGTGCCCACAACGCTAAGTGCCTTATCCTTAAGTTCTTTTATATCAACGAGTTTGATGCCTGCTGCGCTGAGCCTTTCGGCAATCTCGGGACGGCGGGGGTTAACCGCAACGCCGTACTCTGTAACAACTACATCCACGGAAGAACCGGGGGTGATGATGGTTGTCACCTTGTCCACTACGCAAGGTATGCGGCCACGGAGCAGAGGGCAGACGATGATGCTGAGCTTGGAGTCGGCAGCGGTATCCTGATGGCCACCGATGGCGCCACGAATAACACCGTCGCTACCTACCAGCACATTTACATTGAAATCGGTATCCACCTCCAGGGCAGATAGAATCACGATATCCAGGAAATGGGTAGCAGAACCAGGTTCATCTGCGCTGGCGTACTCATTGGCAGAAACCTCCTTGTGCCAAGGGTCGCTCTTTAAATCTTCGGCGGCAACCCTGTCGAAGGACTGCACATCAATCAGGCGCTTGATGAGGCCTTCTTCATGGAGCTTTACCATGTGGGCGGTGATGCCACCGAGGGCGAAGCTGGCGGTGATGCCCTGCTCAATCATGCTCTCGCGGATGTACTTCACAACTGCCAGCGAAGCACCGCCTGTACCCGTCTGAATGGAGAATCCATCCTTGAAGTAGCCACTGTTGATGACCACCTTGGCGGCCTGCTTGGCAATCAGGATGTCCCTAGGGTTCTTGGAATCGCGGATGGCGCCAGCGGAAATCTTGGAAGAATCACCAACGGAGTCCACTACTACAACATAGTCCACATCGCCTTCGGAGATGGCGTTGGGGGTGTTGGGGTAGTCCACGAGGTCATCTGTAAGAATCACAACCTTATCTGCATAATGGGCATCGGGAAGAGCGTAACCCAGTGATCCACAGATACTTTTGGCATGGTCGGAGCGGGAGAATCCGCAAGCGTTGCCAGCTGAATCCGAGGAAGATGCGCCGAGGAAGGCAACATCGATGTGCTGGCTGCCGTCCTTGATGGCGCTGCCTCGTCCACCGTGGGAGCGGAAAACTACAGGCTCTTTCATCAGGCCGTGGGAAATCTCATTGGCGAGTTCGCCGCGGAGTCCAGAGGTGGAGATACCTGTAATCACCCCATTCTTGATGTGGTCAATCAGGGGAGCGTGGACATCCGAAAGGCTGGATGCTGCCAGCTTGAGGTCCTTGAAGCCCATTTCTGCCAGCTTGTCTACAACCATGTTTACCACCTTGTCGCCTCCACGGAAGTGATGGTGGAAGGAGATGGTCATGCCGTCCTTGAGGCCGCAGCCGCGGATGGCTTCTTCGAGAGTGACTATCTTGTTCATTGCAAATCCTCCTTTGTTAAAACACCGCTGGCAATGGCCAGGTCAATTGTACGCTGGGCGCGCAGAACTACGGGACGGTCTACCATCTTGCCGTTGACTGCGATTACGCCGCTGCCCTTCTTTTCTGCCTCCTTGATGGCGGCGATAATCTTCAGGGCCTTGTTTATATCTTTCTCCTTGGGGGTGAAGACTTCGTTTACAACCTCGATTTGACGGGGGTTGATGATGGACTTGCCGTCGAAGCCGAGCTGCTTGATGAGTTCTACTTCCTTGCGGAAGGTCTCCATGTCGTCGAGATTGGAGTAGACGGTGTCCAGGGCGTCGATGCCTGCTGCACGGGCGGCTACAACGATGGTCTGGCGGGCCAGAAGCAGCTCAATGCCTTCGGGAGAACGCTGGGTCTTTAGGTTGGCGCAGTAGTCTTCTGCTCCGAGGGCGATGCCCATCATCCTCTTGGATGCCGTGGCGATTGCATACGCGTTGATTACGCCCAGGGCGCTCTCGATGGCGGCCATAATCTTGGTGCGGCCTACGCAGCCAAGTTCTGTCTCCACCTTGATGATTTCCTCTTCGAGCTCGCGGATTTCGTCTGCGGTCTCTGTCTTAGGCATGCGGATTACATCCACACCTGCCTTTACAACGGCCTCTACATCCTTTTTGCCGTAGGGGGTGTTGAGGGGATTCACGCGGACTACCATCTCGGTGTCGCCGTAGTCGATGGTTTTAAGGGCATTGTGTACCAGAAGACGGGCTGCGTCCTTTTCTGCCATGGTGACAGAGTCTTCCAGGTCGAGCATAATAGAATCAGGGCCGTAGATAAAGGCATCCTGCATCATCCCAGGGTTGTTACCGGGGACGAACATCATGGTTCTTCTTAGTCTTTGCATAATTCCTAGGCTTTAAGATTCCCCCAAACATCCTTTCCCGTAGCGCGGACGGCTGCGGCGGTTACTCTGGCGCGGATGGTGCAGTCCAGGGCTCCCTTGTCGGTAGCCTTGACCTTGGCATCTTCAATGCCGAGTTCTTCGAGAGTTTGTGTAATTACTTTGCGGATTTGCGTGCCGAACTGGGCGGCAACGCTGCTGTCGAGGTCTATCTGAAGGCCTTTCTGCTCGTTTGGGGCAAGTTGAATCATTATATCTCCTGATTCAAGTGTTCCTGCCACTGCATTCTTCAGTTCCATATAAACAGAATATTATTGGTTTTTTAGTGTCTTCTAAAAATGTTTTCAAAAATAGCCTTTTTAATTGATAGAACAAAGGGATTTGACGGAAATTTACTTAATTTTGTGCCCAATATGGAAAGAAAACTGGATATTACCCCATTAAACGACTGGGGATTTTTTCATCTGCCGCCCCGTCCGTGCGTGATTGCGGGCCCTTGCAGTGCAGAAACCGAGGAACAGGTAATGACTACCGCGGCTGGTCTTAAGGCTGCGGGAATTAATGTATACAGAGCAGGAATCTGGAAGCCCCGCACCCATCCGGGAAGCTTCGAGGGCGTTGGAACTCCTGGCCTGAAGTGGTTGCAGAAGGTTAAGAGCGAGTATGGCATGAAGGTTTGCACCGAGGTCGCCAGCGCCAAGCATGTGTACGAGTGCCTGAAGTATGGCGTCGACATGGTTTGGCTCGGAGCGCGTACTACCGCTAACCCGTTTTTGGTACAGGAAGTCGCTGAGGCTCTGAGGGATACGGATATTCCTGTTTTGGTAAAGAACCCCGTTAACCCCGATTTGGACTTGTGGATTGGTGCCCTGGAGCGTCTGAACCGCGAGGGTATTACCAAGCTTGGCGTTATCCATCGCGGCGTGTCTACTTCCGAGAAGATAAAGTACCGCAACGCTCCCCAGTGGGAGATGGCCGTGGAGCTACGCAGCCGCTATCCCGACCTGCCGATTTTCGCGGACCCTAGCCACATGGCCGGGCATCGCGAGTATCTGCTCGAACTTAGCCAGAGGGCTATGGACTTGGGTCTGGACGGCTTGATGATCGAGTCGCATTGCGACCCTTCCAACGCGTGGAGCGATGCTGCCCAGCAGCTCGTGCCAGCCGACCTTTCCGACCTGCTGGACAACCAGTTGCAGGTGCGCGACGCCCAGACTGCCGACCAGGCCTTCAACGATGAGCTGCGCGCCCTTCGTGCCCAGATTGATGTGCTGGATGAGAACCTGATTTTCTCGTTGGCTTCCCGAATGAAGGTCAGCCACAAGATTGGCGTAATCAAGAAGGAAAACAAGGTCGCAATCGTACAGGCTTCCCGTTGGGACGAGATTCTCGCCAAGATGGTCGAGGCAGGCAAGTCCTACGGGCTTCCCGAGGACTTTGTACGCAAGATCTTCAACACCATTCACGAAGCCTCCGTCGCCGAGCAGAACAAACTTTAGTCTATGCGAAGGCTGGCTCTTCTGGCATTTTTGGCTCTAGGCCTTGTGTCGTGCAAGACTCAGGGCATAGCCATCGTGGCACATCGTGGTTTCTGGAAGTGCGAGGCGGGGCAGTATTGCGAGAACTCCCTCGCGTCGCTTCAGGCCGCGATTGATTCCAGTTTTTGGGGCAGCGAGTTTGATGTTAGATTGACCGCGGATGATGTACCGATTATCTGGCACGATGCCAATTTCGCGCGGCTGAACGGACGCTCTGACCCTGCGGACAGTTACCTGTACGATTCCCTGCTGCAATACCGTTTTACGAATGGCGAAAAAATCCCCACGCTGGACGAGTACCTGGCCGTAGCAGAGAAGGCTAAAGGCACCATGCTGGTTCTGGAATTCAAGGAAGAGTCTTCGCCCGAGCGCGAAGAATTGCTAGTTCGTAAATGTGTGGAATCCCTTAAGTCTCACGGACTTATGAAGCCGCGCAAGGTAATGTTCATCTCCTTCAGCAAGCATATCTGCGACCTAATCGCCAAGGACTATCCCAGGTTTGGGAACCAGTATCTGCGAAGCGACATCGCCCCGGCCGACCTTGCCAAGGATGGCATTAACGGCATCGACTACTACTATCCCACAATCCGCGAGCATCCCGACTGGATTCAGGAGGCCCACGACCACGGCATGACCGTAAATGTCTGGACGATGGATGTTCCCGCCGAAATCCAGGACTTCATCCACCTCGGCGTCGACTGCATCACCACCAACATCCCCTCCCTCACCCGCGACCTCCTAATCCGCAACAACAAAAAGGAGCTCCACTAGCCCCAAAATCCAGTCTAAAAATTTCCTAGGAACCTTATCCCAAAAGACCTAGATCTCCTTTAGCCCGTCCATCCTATGGCGGGGCCTTGCAATTTTCAATGAACCGGCGACGTTATAGGCCCTAAACGTAGCAGGTGACCACTCCAGACTGCCCACCGGCGACGCTAGAGCCCCAAAACGTCGCCGGTCCTTCCCTTTTTGCAAGCACTTATATCTAGACCAAATGCTTCTGTCAGTCTCTCGTATCTAGAATCTAACGAATCTTGAACTTTTTGGGTTTGTCGAGATTGATGGTGGGCCAGCCGTCGGCATCCCACTGGACTTGGCGGACGATTAGTTTGGAGACTCCGTCGGAACGGTTGTATGCGTGGCTCAGATAGACATCCGTCTTGCCAAAAGTGTAGACCGAGCAGTGTCCAGATGCGTTGAACTCGGCATTGTTGAAGGCAACCAGAGTACCGCCTCCTGCCAGCATGTCTACTCCATCTTTGTCGAGATACGGGCCCTGCACATTGCGCGAGCGCCCAACTACCACCTTGTAGGTGCTGTGGTCGCCCATGCAGCAGTAGTCCCAGGACACAAATAGGTAGTACCAGCCATTCTTCTTGAAGATAAACGGCGCCTCAATAGCGTTAGTCCCCGCGTACTCTGAAGTGGGGTTCTTAAGGTCGGGACGCGCACCTGCATAACGGCGGGCAATAGTTACTGGCTCTCCATCTGTGCCAGACAAATCTGCCTTCATCTTCACGAGCTGGATGCCGCCCCAGAAGGACCCGAAGTCCATCCAAGGAGTGCCTGCATCATCGAAGACAATATTGGGGTCAATCGCGTTCCAGTCGGTCTTATCTGGAATTGAGCGGATGATTTCCCCATGGTCAACCCACTCCTCCGAAGACGAAGGGTCGAGAGTGGAACGGGTCATGCGACCTATCGCGGAGGTATTCTTTCCGAAAGCCGAGCAGGAATAGAAAAGATGCCACTGACCATCGTGGAAGACCACATCGGGAGCCCAAGGACCACCGCGGAATCCAGGCACTGCGTCCTGTGCCCACTCGTAGCGGAAGAACGGCATCCTGTCGGGGGTCCATTTCTTGAAGTTACGGGTATGCATCATCTGCAAGCCTGTCCCAAATACATAATAGGTTTTGCCATCGCGTGCCATCACGGGGTCATGGACGCTGGGATTAGACTCATCGAAATGGGGTTTCTCCCTAGGGGTCTGCTGCGCTGCCAGACTAAGCCAAGGCAAAGCGCAAAATAGTAGTGCTATCAATCTTTTCATACCCTAAAGATACGCAAAAAAGTAAAAAAACGTAAAAATCTAACTTTTACTTCACCTTTTACCCCACCAAAGTGGAAGATTTAGCATAACTTACAGGCAAAAATGCCATGACAGAACCACATTATTACCACAGTTGCTCCAAAGGCCTAAAACTCGAAACCCTCTTCGCCAGCGATACGGAGTTCATCGCCGGTATGAACCGCATAGCTCTCTGCATGCTGCTTTGTCAGAAGGAAGGGAGGCAAGTTTATGTGATAGCATTCTGCCTGTTAAGCAACCATGTCCATTTCATCCTGCATGGCACCGAGGATGATTGCAAGTACTTCATGGAAAAGTACCGCCGATTAACCGCTATATGGATAGCGAACCATAGGGATGAAAAGCTCCACGAGAAGATAGAAATCGGGGAGTGGCGTATTCCTAACAAGGATAAACTTCAAGAGAAGATTGTCTATGTTCTCCGTAACGCCATGGATGCAGGAAATGGCCTGGTTCCTCAAGGCTACAGATGGTGCTCAGCAAACCTTCTTTTCTGCGATAACTCGTTTACTATCAGTAAGTTCAAGAAGATTTCCGATTTAGGCTCAAGGGAATACTCCAGAATCTTCAACACCAAAGAGCAATTGCCCGGAACATGGCTGATAAGTTCAGACGGCCTAATCTGGCCAGGGTGTTATACGAATTACAAGGACGCCGAAAAGAAGTTTGGTGACCCACGAAGATTAATCACGGTAATGAGCAAGTACAATGTTATCAAGGAAGGTGCAAGGGAAGAATTGCAGGACTTTGTGTCCGTGCCCGACGGGGACATTAGGGACAGGGCCAAAGAGATTATGCAGACGCTGTTTAACAAGGAGTTCATCAGCAGATGTTCCTTTGACGAGAGGATAATGATGGCAAAAATTCTAAAAGACGAGTACAAGTGCAACTACAAGCAGTTAGCCCGCGTCCTAAGGCTGAAAGAGGAAGACCTGCGGGGTTTGGTTTAACCCGCGAATCCTAGAACTAGATGCAGGTGCTTACAAAATGTCAAGGACCGGCGACGTTTTGGGGCTCTAGCGTCGCCGGTGGGCAGTCTGGAGTGGTCACCTGCTACGTTTAGGGCCTCTAACGTCGCCGGTTCATTGCAAATTGCAAGGCCTTGCCGTAGATTAGTCGGCCCAAAGGATTTTTAGGCCTTTGAGACCTTGAAATTTAGGCCAAGGACTTATGGCTATTAGGCTTTGAGTTCCTTGAGGCCTGTTATTAGAAGGTCAGTTGCATGCTCGAGGGTTGTTCTGGGGCAGGCGAGGTTGATGCGGCAGCAGAGGGGGTCTCCGTACATGTCTCCCGCATTAATCCAAAGTTTCTGATTTTCCAGGAGGTGCTGCTCGACCTGCTTGCCTGTGAGGCCTATGGTCGAGAAGTCTATCCAGAGGAGGTAGGTGGCCTGGAGGTTGGAGATGCGCAGAGCGGGGTATTCTGCTAACAGTCTGTTACGCAGGTACTTGAAGTTGCCGTTTACCACTTCATTCATCTCGCAGAGCCAGTCGTGACCCTCGGACGCGTAGGCGGCCTGAAGGGCGACGATGCCAATCTGGTTGACATCGCAGTGCTCCCAGATGTTGATTACGCGCATCATCTTCTCCTTGATTTCAGCGCTCTTGGTAATCATGTTGGCAATCTGGAGACCGGGGATGCTGAACGGCTTGGTCGGGGAAGTGAAGGAAACGCAGTTCTGTGCGAACTCCTCGCTGATACTTGCGAACGGGGTGTAGGCGGTACCTGGAGCGGCAATCTCGCAGTGAATCTCGTCGCTAATGACCTTGACATCATACTTGAGACAAATCTCGCCCATGCGAACCAACTCCTCACGAGTCCAAAGACGACCGCAAGGGTTGTGGGGGTTGCAGAGCAGGAAAGCCTTGGTGGCAGGGTCGGCGCAGCGCCTCTCAAAGTCCTCAAAATCAACCTTATACAATCCGTCTGCGGCATCGTAATACAATACGCTTCGATTCTCGGTGGCACCAGGGTTGGTGATATTGTGGAAGAAGCAATTGTAGGCAGGAGTGAAGAACACCACCTTGTCGCCAGGCTCCGTAAGCGCAGCTACGGCCATAGAGCAAGCAGGCACGATACCTTGAATCGGCTGGATGTCGTCAGCGCAGAAATGCCAGTCGTGATACTTGCCAAACCAATCTACAACGGCATCGTAATAGGATGAAGGCACCTTGGTATAGCCAAAGATACCCTTGTCTACACGCTTGCGGACAGCGTCCACGATAAATGGAGCAACAGGAAAGTCCATCTCGGCTACCCATAAGGGCAGAACATCTGGGCGAGCGTCCCATTTTAAGGAATTGGTGCCACGGGGAGCACCCTCGGTTGTAAAGTCGTACTTCATAATTATGCGGTTATTATTTTACAGTCTGCTGGACTCTTAATGTTCTCATCTATAATGATTTCCCCAATGGAATCGGCCTTAATGGAACCGCTGCTGGGGTTCTTGACAGATACCACGGAACCCTTAATGGTAGCCTGAACGGTGGAATACTCGAAAGCCAAATCGGCATCAGGCTCGAAGGTGCAGTTCTCCAGCACCAAGTCCTTGGCGTAGCACAGAGGCTGGGTGCCACCAATGCGGCAATTGACCAGCCTAAGCCCCTTGGAGTACCATCCGAGATACTCGCCATTGATAAAGGAGTTGTAAACGGTAACATTCTCCGTCTCCCAAAAAGCGTCCTTTGTATGCAGCTCAGAGTCCCAAATCTCCACATTCTTGCAATACTGGAAGGAGTAGTTGCCCTGAAGCTTAAAGTTCCTAATGACAATATTCTTGCTATGCATGAAGATGTAATCCCCATTCGATACCTCATACCCGTCAATGTTAATGTCCTTGCAGCGCCAGAAGGTCTCAAGGGCATTGGGCATCTTCACATTGCGAAGAGTCACCTCCTTCATCTCCCTAAACATCTTGGGGGCATCAATGACGCAGTTTTCCATCAGAAAATCCCTGGAATACCAAAGCGCAGCGCGTGCCCCTTCCGAAAAGTAGCAATCCTTAATTGTGGCCCTAGAGCACTCCCAGAAGGGATATTTCCCCTCAAAACGACATCCAACTGCCTCAATATTGGCAGTCTCCTTCAGTGCGGATTCCCCGGCATGGATGGTCACATCCTGCAAGTACAAATCCTTTTCGCAATACAGGGGTCTTTCCCCTCCAAATTCAGCAGAAACAATCTTTTTCATATTAACTCCTTTTGTAGCCAGCGCTTGCCGTGTAGGCGCACCAGCATTAATATTCCTCGTACATTAAGTTCGATGCACATGGCAATCCAGTAGCCTGCAAGCCCAATTTTCGGGCAGAGAATGAGGGCCAGAAGAATGCGCACCAGCCACATTGTCACGAAATTTATCAGCATCGGCACCATGGTATCGCCAGCACCAACGCATGACCCGTAGGCCACGATGGATGCGCCGTACATAAACTCCGCAAAGGCCTCAATCCTAAGCACTTTGGTTCCCAACTCTATCACGGCGGGGTCAGACGAAAGCATCCCCATAATAAAGGGAGCAAAGGCAAACATAATCACCGCCATAACGGCCATCAGCGACGCGGCAGTGTATGTGGAGATGTAGCCGAAGCTGCGGGCCATGTCCTTACGCTTGGCACCAACACTCTGGCCAACCAGCGAGGTGGCAGCCTCCTCAAAGCCAAATCCAGGCATGTAGCAGACGCTCTCCGCGATGGTGGCAAGTCCATTGGTGGCCACAGCAATGGTACCGAGAGGTGCCACGATAAAGGTGCTGGCAAACTGTCCGCCACGCATCACGATATTCTGCAGCCACATCGGCCCGCTAATCCCAAAAGCGGTCTTCAGCGTGTCCATGTCGGGCTTCCAATTCCCCTTTTCATCCTGGAAGATGTTCAACTCCGGACTCTTTCGAAGCAGATACCAAAGCGCAAAAAGATGGGTAATAAGGTTGGCAAGGCCGGTTCCTAAAGCGGCTCCAGCCACGCCCATGCTGCACTTATAAATGAAGATATAATTCAGCACCACATCCGCGATGCAGGCGCAGATTTCGGTAATGCTGGGGATTTTCATGTTGCCGCTGGACTGCAGCATAATGCAGGTGGTAAAGCACAACTGCGAGATGGGAAGAAAAGCGCAAAATATTGACAGATAGATGCCTGCGTCATGCACGACTTCTGGCGCACCGCCAATCCAAACGGGCAACTGCCTGCTAATCGAAAGAGCCAGCAAGGCCAAACAGACACTAAAGATAAGTACGCTCGAAAAGCCCTTGCGCATCACTTCGCGAGCCCTCTTATAGTCCTTGGCGCCAACCAACTGCGCCACCTGCACGGTAAAGCCAGCGCTGGTAGAGGTGCAGAAGCCCATCAGCACCCAAGTGGCGCTAGCCACAAGGCCAATCGCGGCGGCCTTCTCCGATCCCAGATGGCCGACCATCGAAGCGTCAATGTACTCCATCAAAATGGTGGAGAAGTGCGCCATGATGGCGGGTAGACTCAGCATCCACACGAGCTTGGTGCGCTCACCAAAACTGATGGGCGCGCCACTGCGAAGCTTCCCAAGAAGAATGTCCTTATTCGCCATCCTTGATAATGTGCAAATCCCTCTGCGGGAATGGAATGCTTATACCGTTTTCGTTAAGGGTCTTGTAGATGATTTCGTATTCCTTGGCGAGCACGCTGTACTTCTCTTCCACAATCACGAACTGCTTGATTTTCAGATTGATACTGTTATCGCCAAAGTCGTTCAAGGTTAATTTAATACCATAGTCGGGGCGGATGATGTTACGCCCGTAGGAGTCCTTGCCCTTCACCTCTTCAAGAGCCTCGAGCAGCACCTTGCGGGCAAACTCGATGTCGGTACCATAACTTAC
>Ga0065711_1009158_pt1 | contig 11803 bp, 8 predicted proteins | sample Hoacrofraction12_FD_59098 | JGI IMG/M metagenome (GOLD analysis project Ga0065711, IMG submission 59098) | Hoatzin crop microbial communities from Cojedes, Venezuela - Epithelial fraction 12 v2 (version 2) | ecosystem: Host-associated > Birds > Digestive system > Esophagus > Crop | place... | reverse complement strand
TTTTGCTCTCTACAACTACCTGAAAGGAGGTTGTAGTGAGGCAGGTGTTGGTCTCTTCTCCCAGGTAACTAGCAATAGGATGAGAGGCAATGGCCTCAAGTTGCATCAGGGGAAGTTTAGATTGGATATTAGGAAAAATTTGTTTACTAAAAGAGTGGTCAGACATTGGAATAGGCTGCCCAGGGAGGTAGTGGAGTCACCATCCCTGGAGGTGTTTCAAAGTGTGTAGATATTGCACTTCGGGACATGGTTTAGCAGGCATGGTGGTGTTGGGTTGACAGTTGGACTTGATGATCTTACAGGTCTTTTCCAGCCTTAATGATTCTATGATTCTATGAAAGCCTGTATTTATTCAGTTATTCAGTGAAACGCCCAAAGACTTATGTTAAGGTCCCAACATTCTTTCTTAAACAGTTTTTGAGTCACTAATTCCACAAGGATTTCACTGTGTTGTTTTTCTTGGCAGGATCAAGCAAAGACCAACTGGTGGCTTGAGAACATGGGATCCTGAAACAGGTAACTGTATGTCATTAGTGTTGTTAACATCCAATGCAGATTTTGAATATACTAGCTCCTCTTCCTTACTTTAATGTGTTGTATTTCAGCTTACCTCACCAGATGTGATTTTAACAACAACTCAAGACCATTTTGTGACTGGACCCAACCTTGCAATGCCAACCAGGGAGCATGGATACGAACCAAGCATGACACTCCGACTGATGGAACGGGTCCTGATGGAGACTATCCTGATGGAAGTAGGTTCTTGGTTGTGGCATTGTTGATTTCCTTTTGAAGACAGCTTGTCTTTATTCTTCTTTCTTTGAAAGAGAAAAGAGATTCATGAAGCCCTTTGAAATGTGTCAGTTTTGTTTCATGCTGACACCTGTCTTTGAGTATTCCCTGTGCCAGTTAAGAGTAAATTAAACTGGGCTGCCACATCGTGGGTTGGAAATCTGTATCAGTGCATGGAAGCAGAAGAAAGGTAATGATGTCATGCTTAAGGCCTCACAGAGAATGCAGTGATGTGCAACAGATCATTGTTCCGGAGAGGTCTTGTCGTCAAATTATACCAATACCAGTTCATGGCAATAAATGCAATGATTGCTGTACTAGCACTAGATAATGTTCATGCTAGCAAAGTGTTACAAGATCAAGTCTGAAATTAAAGAATATCTTTAAAATTTGTCTTCAACTACATGTGATTGAAAAACTGGAGTCTAATGTAGTCAAATCATGAAACAAGTGCTTAGAATGGCTCCATCTCTATCTGTTTGACCCACTATCCTTGCACTAGCAGATCCATTTAGGGGGGATCAGTCTGCAGTCATACTGCATTCCGTAATTATCCTGAGACTGAAAGGTCAGCTACTGTCAGACGCAGTTAGTAAGCAGATTATAACAGTATTAGTTGGGATTTTTGCAAAATAATTTTCTGCATTTTTAGCTTTTTGATAATAGAAATTAAAATTGCCTGTTGAAAGAAGAAATGTAAGATTTTAAATTTGGATTCACACAAATAAAAATGTTTTTTTTTAAAGTTTTCTTGTCAACTAAAACATATGACAATGTTAGATGCTACATGTGGAATCATGCTTTACCATATAGATGGTCATTCACTTAGTTTTGATTCCTTTCTATAGTCAGATGGGAGAAACTTGACTTTAATTGCATTGGGGAAAAGTAGCTTTGATCTTTAGCCCATGGGGAGCAAAAAACTTCAGCCCTAGTAAAGCAAAATGTAATCTCATATTGAACCAATTTAGACTAAAACATTTCAAATCCTGAAAGAAATACTGTGAATTTCTGAATTTTGGAAAGTTTCCTTCCTTTTCATAATGTCAAACCTAAATATTTTGATGGAAATATCTACATTGCGTTCTATCTCTTCCATTTTGAGACAAAACAAAATGCTGACAGGTTGGAATTTTCATTGTGCTAGGAATTTGCTCATCTCAAGACCAAAATCTTTAGAAAAAAAAAAATGTTCTTCAAGAGAAGCTGTATAGCAGATTGCATTACTTTCATTTGAGGAAAGAAGAAACTGAACATTGATTGGTGGGGCACTGTGTCTGGAGGTGCTGCCTCTTGAAAGAGGCCTCCATCTTTATTCTTGATCCCAAAAGACCTGTTCATGTGAGATGGGATATATTTGCTTTGCTCTCCAGCTCATATTTTAGTTTGGATAACTACATGGTGCTAACCATTGCAATGTAAATTCCAGACAACTTCTACTTTGCTTCTTTGCAGTGCTAGTGATGCCCTGGATTTCTTCCAGAATTGGGTTGTACTTCAGTTTTAAATGACACCCAAGGAGTTACAAAGATTCAACCATATTTTAATTTCTTTCACTTTGCAGAAGGCTATTTCATCTACCAAGAAGCAAGTAATCTGATCCCATTCGACACTAACCGGCTTGAAAGCCCAAATATTGTGGTTTCTGGAGACATATGCATAGACTTCTGGTACTACATGTTTGGGTCAGAAGACATGAATGAACTGAGAGTGCTTATCCAAAACAGCACAGTGGAGTCTGTACTGTGGAATCGGACAGGAAACCAGAGTTCCTTGTGGATCTATGGTGCCATCACTCATACTTTTCCAACACAGAGTAAGATAAAGGTAATATATTTTCAGAATAAATTTCTTTGACCAGTGTCAGCATTTGTTCTCCCCTTGCAGGCAGCAAAAGGTTGTCCATGTAAGCTAGAAAATATAAGCAAGATTTACTTGGTTTATATTTTGTAAATGTAACGGCTTCATGCTCTGTGCCAACGAGCTAAGAGAACTGGTACTGTTAGGGGATAAAAGATAGTTAGTTTCCTCTCTTTTTCTTTCCTTCCCCCCTTCATTTTATCATGAAGTCAAGGACTTTAGGTGCCTTAACTAAATGCAGGTTTGTGAGAAGGCAGTTGAGGTTTGAAATTTGAGATGCTGCTTACATTGGACTCCTCCATAGAATCCAGAAAACTGATTCTCATAAATAATTTGTCAGCAAAATAGAGGGCAATGTTTCTTGAAGTCCTTACCTTATTACAAAGTACATATTTTAGGCTTCTCAGGGAAGCTAGGAGAACTGTTATAGCCTTAGCTTACTTGATGCCTTTAGAGATAGACCAGAAAGAATGTTTTGAAAACATGCTAAGGTGAATGGCCTCATATTTGCCTAAACAACTCTGATGCAGTGATTTACTTTGCATCCTGCCTAGGTAATTTTTGAGGCTGTCCGAGGACTGACAGAGTATGCGGATACGGCACTGGACAACGTGAGAGTAAGGAATGGATCCTGTGGTAAGTTTATGTTTGCACCTTACTGTATACTCCTTCCTCATCTCTTTTTAAGCTGTTGACCGTTACTCAATTCCACATACAATATAGAAACTCCTCATAACTTTGAACCACAAAACAGAAGTGGCAAAAACTTTACAGCTCACTTCGTTTCAATGTTATCTGTTTCATTGTAGTTTCTTCCTAAACCTTTCCTCACCACCTCAAACATTCAGAACAAGCTACCCCCTTCTCTGCAAATGTGACCATTTTCACACGGTCCAGCAAACTTAACCTTTATTTTAAGTCTGAAGTGGATCTCTAAACCCAGCCAAGGCTATGGACATTGGTCTTGGATTCTAGATTAAATGCTCTAATCGTGATTTTACAGCAAATCTCGGTTCATACAAGCTCAGCAAATACACAGCACTGTCATATGTCACAAAAGAAATAATGGTGAGTCAATAAAGCTGAATTGCACTATCAGCTCTGACTATGAATCAGCAATTTGAGCTTGATCCCTAACCCTATAACAAATCAGCCAAGACTGGCACAAGCTGTGGATGACTAGTATCTGGAAGTGAATTACAGTTTATCCCATCTTTACTGACAAGCATGCATTACTTATAAAATGTGAATAGAACAAGAAACTTACTGAAAACGATATAGAAAGTGTCATTAGGTCTTAATGGGCCTTGCTCTTTGTGAAATGCTACTCATATAATGACAATAAAATGTTTCAAATTTACTCTAGCCAGAATGAAGATTTGCTTTCAGGTCCACACCCTCAAAACATAAAATTTCCTTAAAAATTCTGTGAATAATACTTGGGGCCTTTTTGGTGGAGCTAGAGAGAGCCAGTTCTTCATTTTCCCAGGCGTATTAGCACATGATTCAGCCACTGGATGGTGCACTAATGTAACTCCAAGAGACAGGAGAAAAGGGCTCCTCCTTCTGTTCAACTCTATGGCTGCTAATATAATGGAAGAAGTGAATTGCTAGGTCTGGCAAAAGTCAAAGTCCTCCCAACCTTTTGTTTCTACAAGAATGTTTTGTCTGTTCTACAGGAATAGATATTTTAATCAAATTCATGAAAAACTAAATATATGTCCATTTGTCACATGGAAAAATTAGCTTCCAAGGAAAATTTAGCAAGCAGTCTTTAGGTTATGATGTTTGATATTCATATTGTCATTTGCAGAACTACTTCACCTTAGATCTCAAGGGGCAATAACGTCAGGAAGACATTTTTTTTCTGGTTATTTTTTCATCAGCTCTACAACAAGGTTAACTTAACACTTGTTGGGAAGTCTCCATTGTGGGAATATAGCCATTTTCAGGATTTCCTGACAATTTTTCAGCAATGTTGAAAGAGCAAAAAGAGCAATTCTGGGGTAGATATACAAAAACTGCATTTATACGGGAGTAGGGAGCTTGATGTGAAGAAGTGGGTGTGTAAGAAGCATATGAGAAGTGGGCATGTACACAAAACTATTGCATGGAAAGGAACTGATCCCATTTTGAAGGCAGATTACTTCAAAATATCTTCAGCTTTGAAGTCAGAGCTCATTAAGTGAACAGGATTATTTTGTGCACAGATTTATCGGTATACACTAGTCTTCAAGTTATGTGAAGTCTATTGGCTTCTTCTATATTGTATCATAAGTATCTTGCAAATCTCCCACATTGAGCTGAATTTGAATCACATGGTTAGCACAAAAGCAGTACCTTCACAGTATGTAGTTACTGCACCACTATTCAAAAATCTGTATCTTGTTCTTGTATGACTTGTTTTCTATATTACAACTTAATCCCTAAAAATTATGTCATTAGAAGTGTCAGTAATACGGAAGACCAGCTGCCTTACTTGTGGATTCATTTGTATGACTATATACCTATAGTGTGTCTCTAAGTAGGTCGGGAAGCATTGTTCTCTGTGAATCAGTTCATCACTTGGTTATCTCCTCGCACACTGACTGTTACCACACACTCAGTGCATAGCAGAGTGCAATAGAAGAGTACCTGAATGAGAGGAGTTGCTCTTTGTTCTGCAAAGGGGCAGGAGTGAATGTGTGTGTGCTCTGAAGGTTTCAGTCTGTCTGTTGTACGTTCACAGATTCAGATCCACTACTCATTCACATGTCACCAGGGGAAGGAACAAGACATCAGGAGAATACTCCTCCTGGTATTGCTAGCTCATGCGTAGAAGTACACATCTTCTTTTAGAAGATATCTTTATGAAGGATAATGAATAGGTGGAGAAGATGCTAATCTGTGTTAACAAGTGGAAGCAGGCATGAGGGAAGACACCACAACAGGACTGTTTGTTGTGTCTGTCAGTAGAAACCTCTTACAGCTGCCACATTTCGAAGAAATAAATATAATTTTGAAGAAACAACAAAACTCTCTGATTAGAAACCACCAATGCCCTGAGAGTTATTTGCTTCTGGTATATAGCATCATCTGGCAGGCTACTCACTTCCAGACATGCCAACACTTGCAGACAGTATGACCTTCACGCCTTAACATACACACCAGAGGGAGTCACATATCCAATTGTAAATACACTTCCAGCACCAAAGAAGCAAGCCAGCACAAGCTCAGTCATTGCCACCAAGCTAACAATCAGATGAGCTATCTTAAGCACTCAAAAGAACCCACACATCCTCATTATGAAATATAGGCAGTTCCACTTGCTTCAGTGAAAAACTTCTAATTTTATGATGCTGAAGAATAAGTGGAAATCCATGTAGCGTTCACCATGTAATGTTATAACTCATTGTATTGCCTTGTCTTTTCTACTAACAGAAGATGTCATCATCCCTGTACCACCAACACCTACACCAACAGGACCTACACCACCTCTGGTGACAGGTAATTTTAACCAATCACAGATGCTAGGTTGTAGAAGGGCACTAAATTTTTTGCTACCAGTGCTACTTATTTGCTTCAGTTAGTTTCTTTGGGTATCTATGGCATTGCCTTATGCCATATAAACCTGATTTTCTGTTTCAGTTTTTCTGTATGTAGTCTATAAAACGGGGATGACTGTGTTTTCCCACTGCACAATGAGTTGGCTTTTCTGGTTGTATCCATATGTTAATGAGAACATATTCCTTTTTCCTGTCTCCAGAAGCAATTTGCAGTATACATGGGGATCCTCACTATTACACATTTGACCAGCAGCGTCATGACTTCATGGGCACCTGCACATACACCCTCTCCAAACTGTGTGAAAGCAACAGCTCGCTGCCCTATTTCAACATAGAAGCGGCCAATGAGCACAAGGGAAGCAACACTCATGTATCGTATGTCCAATATGTGGACATCGATGTGTATGGCTACAGGATCAATCTGGGTAAAGACAAAGTTGTCAAGGTAAAGTTGGAGCCCGCTGTCTCTCATCAGTAACTCATAGTGTGAATGAAGAAGTTGTTGTACAATTACTACAAATTTCCAGCATACATATAGTAATATTTAGAGGGACAGTCAGATATTTAGGAGTAGGAGTAGTATGGAGTTCTTAAACATTGGAATTTCAGGACTGAAAACACAGGCTAAAATTGTGTTGCTAAGAAGTGGGATTAGAGCTGACACCGCACATGAGGTTGGTGGGCTAGCCTACTTTTCTAGTTTGCTCCCCACACTCAAGCACGGTCTGCATCAGGGAATAAAAAGGCCCTGCATTAACCGAGTCCATGCTGGTGATTATTTCCTGATTCTGTGTGGTAGCCTGTAAAGCTGCATGTTCATCCCTGATTTCTAGTTATTCCATGTCACTGCTAACTTCATTCAACACCTGGCATTTGCCATAATGTAGGGTCAGATGAGAAAGTCCTAGAGTGACAATCTGATTACTCTCCTCACACTGGTTGTGTCACTTGGCCAGCTATTGTATTTTAAGGCTTCTTTATGGCTTCTTTCCATAAAGCGCCAAGATAGCAGACATGCTTGATTAAAACACCCAATAAATGAACAGGTCACCTTACTTCATTACCAGCCTTCTTATAAGAAAATAGTACAGTGATTTATGTGACAGGAGATAAAGGTTGAAATGTACGCCGAGACCTTTCCCACCTGATCTTAGAAACATATTGATCTCGTATATCCACACTTGTCCAACAGCTTCTCTTTTATACCTTTCCCCTGTATTTACCATTTTTATTATATATATGTTTCTAAGGAAACCAAACTTTCTTACATGTGTAATAAGAACAAATTTTCAGAGTAGATGCTAACTTTAGTAAACTTTAAATAAATTGAAAGTTTTACTTGGACATCTACTTGGTATTGTCTGGCATTTCATATGTGAAAATTAAAAGAGAAAGAAGCAAAAAGAAGCTTTTTCAAGATTTGTCCAATCCTGAACGTTTTCTCCGAATCCGTTCTAACTACCCTTTTTTAATCTTATTTGGTCCAAAATAAAAAATAGGTCAGTAAGCAGTTACTGCTGACAGACCATGCGAAGTCCTGGATTTTTGCCAGCTGGGTCTGGTTCATCAAGCTCACTTTGACTGCACCTGGAAGCTATGTAGCTGCATTATTATGGCCTTGAGACCCTAGATTATGTGCCCGTATACAACATTCATGTTAAATAATGCTTAACACAATATGAGTTCTTACTGTTATTACAGGCTCCCTATGCAAGTCCTATGCTCAATCTAGGGATGTGATCTAACAGGGTCACCATTAAAAATACTTGTTTTGAAGTGATTATAATGATTCTCCTTCTCTGTGTCTGCAGGTTGACGGAGCCAGCCAAGTGCTCCCTCTGACCTTGGCACAGGGCGTCAGCATTTCCTTCAGTGGGCAGTATGTTGTCGTTGCTACTGACTTTGGGCTGAAGGTCAAGTTTGACGGAAATCACAGAGCAGAAATCACTCTTCCCAGTACCTATATGTCTAAAGTCTGCGGAATATGTGGAAATTATAATGGGCACAAAGCAGATGATTTTCTTAACCCAGATGGAGAGATGGAAACAAACTCGGCCAGCCTTGGCAACAGTTGGCAGGTTTACAATGACTCCAGGTAGTACTCCAATTGGGATGTTAGGCCTTAGCTGTTGGTTATGCAGTGACCAGTATTTTAAGAAACTGTTGTATGTGGGTCAAAAATGTCAGGCACATGGGATAAAATATATTCCTGTCAGTGTACTTACTTTATCTATCTGGGTAAAATTTCACAGCAAATTTAACTGTGCTTAAAAAGAGAAAATTTGAGTAAAACACTGAGATGCCCACAAAGATTTCAGTTATTATTTTAGTGTATTAATGCTAATGCTTGAAGACCTTGTTTCAACTCTTCTGAGATACTTTACTATTTCTTTTATGATTTCAAAATATACTATTTAGTGATAGTAGAGGTTTAACTTTGAATGCTTTTGCTTTTATTTGCCCTTCCTAGGTATCTCCCATGTAGAAAGCCTGACTTAAAAGAAAGCCAGAATAAATACTTGGGTTTCTTCTAGGACTCTCAAAGTTTATAAGGTGGACATCATATTAAAATCTGAATTTCTATCCTAAGTGTTTGAAATGTAGAACTTTAAAATATGCCATGCTTAGCCTGAGGACAGCTCTGTAGTTTTGTTAGATATGATTTGAAAATCATCTTAGGTGCTAGTGCATCCGAAGTTTATCCATGAATTTTTCCGCAACTTTTTTTTTCCCCACACTAGGTGCTTGCCAGATGATGGCCATACTCCAAATTGCACTGCTGATGAAAAACATATGATCCAAAGCAATGAATACTGTGGTCTGATCACAGATCCTAATGGTCCATTCCAGAACTGCCATTCAGTAATTGATCCACAAAGTTATTCTGAAGCCTGTCAGTATGATCTCTGTGAACTTCATTTGAACAATGCAGTCCTCTGTCAAAACCTGCAGGCTTATGCAGACACGTGCCAAGCTGCAGGAGTTCAGCTGACATCATGGAGAAATGAAACCTTCTGTCGTATGTATCAAAGATTACTGGAAATTACCACTTGTCAGGAGACTATACTTAGGACTTCATGAAGACACAGCACAACAAGACACTGTATTGAATTCATATAACATTGAAATCTTGACTGATCAGGCTAAAGATTTCAGGGTTACATACAGTCCTCAGTTTGATTCCTTTGGGAAGATTCTAGTGAATGATAGTTAAGCTGCTTTTGATGAAAGGAAAAAATATTGTCTGGTCCATCTTAAAATAGCATTGGAAGCTTTTCCTTTGCATTCCTCTAGTGTCCCTATATTTTTGTTCAGGTCTATTAAGTGCGTCAGGGACACTTGACTTAGAGGGTTTTTTACCTTCTGAAGAAACTATGCCTAAACTGTCTTTGAGAAAAAAAAATCTCATTTTGCACATGCTTAGTAGACATGTAAGAGTTTTATCCACCCTCTCTGCTGAAAGCCTGAGCTGCCTGCTTCTATGCTCCCAGCCTCTCTACCTTGCATGGTGGCCAGGCACCAGTTAACAGAAGGGAGGCTGTGTCTTCTTCTCCTGTAGCAACCTCAGCAAAAACACACCAAGACAGATATCTTATAGGAACATAGAGATGACGTGAGCAGCAGATGAAAGGCAGAGCTGTAGATAAGGGATCCAGGCAGCCTGGCACAGTGAGAATGGAGCTTTGACTAGGAACTGGGGAGGACTAATGAATAGGCTAAGTGGAAGACCCTAGATTTAGTGAAAGCAAGTAGAAGACAGAAAGAAAAAAAATAATTTCCTTAGAAGTCTACGGAAAAGAGGAAGAACAGGTTGAAACTGGCTAGGCAGAGAGCCAAGGACAAGGAAGCTGGATTCAGGGGTCAGAGCTTGTTGCTCTTGCAGGAATAATGAAATCAGAGCTGATGAGAGGAATGAACCTGAAATTGAACAGAGAAGATGTCTGAAACCCAGTTTGTAGCAGTGCAAAGACAGCAGGATGAAGGAGGAACACATCTGACGAGCGGAGTGGGAGGTCTGGGGTAAAGGGAGAAGCAGAGTATTGAAAACACCATCAGGGGCACAAATTCCCATATGTATAAGAGAGGAGGAAGTACTGGCCATTCACCCCTATGGATATGGAGGAAAGCATCAGAGTGTTCTGTACAGACATAATGATTCAGGGTTTCATATGGGAGAGGTGGCAACACAGGCAGGCAGCCTGGAATTAAAGGCCAGGACTGGAGTAAGAAGCCTGTGCAATGGAGATTGTAACCACACTAATGGAAGTGGAGAAGGTAATGAGGGTGGGGAAGAGACAAAACCACACTGAGGCATAAGACAAAAATTGTCAAGTATTAAAGTAATAGACAGAAGTCTGTGCTTGTGATTAAATGGGAATAACGACCTTTCTTCTGTGAATGCTGGTAAAGATTAAAAAAAGAACATTTCTCAAGCATTCAGGTATACATTACAGAAAACAAAACAACAAAAAAGTTGTCTTTAGAACGGGATTTAAATGCTGTCTGAAAGTCCAGAACAGATCTATTCTCACCAGAAGCTTACAGGATCTCTCCTCCTTGCCTTGTGGCTTTTTCATTTAATATATACCTAAATATATTTTTCTCCTCTACCAACCTTACCAACTTATTTCCAACAAGTCAGCTGAGTCAAATTTAGTAAGTGGGAAGATGAGCAGAGAAATGTGCAATGTAATTGTGTGATCTCTGTCTTCATAGGAAAGAAGGCTAAAAATAGAGTAAGAAAATATGTCCTTAAAAACTGAACTGCATCACATAAACACATAGTAGCTGAAAAAAGACTATTCAGGAAATTTCAGTTTTGGCATCTTCTCACCTGAAAATGTCAGTGTTTAACACCTCTAATTAGTTTTGGTATCTACATGTTGTCTATGTAACAAGATCTAAAAATAGAATACAGCACCTGTACNTCCTGATTATTTGACAAACATTGAAGGCCTTGGTAAAGTGAAAAAATACAAAGCTACAATATGCTTAGAATTAAATATCAGGACTATAACTTAAATATGACAAACATCTACGAAAATAACTAACATGACAGCAATATCCTCAGCCCAGTGCAAGAATTCAAAGAAATCATCTCCAGGAATAAGAAGTCTAATAGGAAATTCTCTCCACGAGGGAAAGTTTGAATAGCCCAAAACTCAAAAGAAATTAAACGTTGGTAAGACAGCAAAGACATGCACCAGATTGCCTCAGAATTGCAAGACGTCCACAAATAAAACAAAATATTTCAACAGCTTAAAATAATTAACAAATAGCTATATCTTTTCTTACACAGCACTAACCTGCGCTGCCAACAGTCACTACGAGCCCTGTGCTGCAGCCTGCCCTGCCACCTGTGTCGACCCGATGGCTCCTGCTACCTGCAGCCTGCCGTGCGTGGAGGACTGTGTGTGCGACAGTGGGTACCTGCTCTACAATGACCAATGCGTGCCCAGCCAGCAGTGCGGGTGCTGGCACAATGGGCAGCACTACCCCGTGGGCTCAGAGTTCTGGACGGACAACACCTGCTCCTCAAAGTGCACGTGTCCCGCGCGGGGAAGCAAAGTCCAGTGCTCCGATGCCTCATGCCCCGCGGGCCAGTA
>Ga0065711_1009004_pt1 | contig 11803 bp, 9 predicted proteins | sample Hoacrofraction12_FD_59098 | JGI IMG/M metagenome (GOLD analysis project Ga0065711, IMG submission 59098) | Hoatzin crop microbial communities from Cojedes, Venezuela - Epithelial fraction 12 v2 (version 2) | ecosystem: Host-associated > Birds > Digestive system > Esophagus > Crop | place... | reverse complement strand
GGGGGGAGGGGATGGGGTCCGCTCCGGGGTGTGAGCCCCGGCAGAGGTGTTCCCAAAGCGGGGTCCGGCTGCATCCCCCCGAGAGCAACCGGTCTCTCCGCGTGCGCCGGCCCGCAGCACCGCTGACGCGCGTCCCGCACCCACCGCCGCGCCAGCGTAGGCAGCAGCCTGTCCTGCTCCTGTGCTGGTGCAGCTCCCCGCCCCGCGGGTGGCTGCCCTCCGGCCCCGGCTCCTCGCTGCTCTGGGAAGGCAAGCGAGAGGTATTCGTTTGCTGGTTCTCCCGTTCGAGGAAGAAAATCCTACGGGTGACCTCAGGAATGGGCCGAGGGCGGTGAGGTCGCGGTGAAGTCCAGGACAGCAGGAGCAGGGAGCAACAGGGCAACCTCACCTGGAGGACGCGGTCATCCCATCGCCTACTTTGCCTGGGTCAGAGGAGATGGAGAGATCAGTCCCTGCCTCCTGCAGTGGCAGGCACGCCACCGTGGGGGTGACGTGGAGGACTATATCCCACCACCTAGGAGACCAGAGAGCCACCAGCTTCTGACAAACGAAACAGAGCCACGTTTGAGCTTCAGCGTTTGGGTCCTAACTTAGACCTCTGTGAGTGGGCACTGGGTCTGCAAGAAGGTACACCCTTGGTCAGCTACAAAAAGGCACTCTGGAAGAGATCTCATTAATTAGAAGTCACCGACGTGTATATAGCTGTTAGTCTGTGAAAACCTGTTGCTGACTTGATGTATGCTTCTGACCAGCCCAGCCCACCCATCACAAATCAGCCACTAACAGAAAAGAGAGCAGAATCCCCGTATATTACTTGCACTGTATCATTTGACAAGCCCTATCTAGCTAAATCTTGCAGGACCTTCAGGAGTTGGGCTCTGATCCAGGAAAACACACACGCTTAACATCTAGCACAAGAGCAGACCTAATGGGATGCAAAATTAAGCACAGGCCTAATTGTTTTTGCTGGGTTCAGGGCTGTACAGGCGAACACTTCAGAGAAGGTCACCGTCTCATGGAGTGTCAGCATCAGCGGGAAGACGGGTGGAGTGCTGCTTCCCAAATTTACTCGTGCTAACAAACTCCCCACCTGTATCCAGTAATTTATAGGCAAAAAAAAGGCAACCTACTGTGGCTGGGCAGCCATAGGTAGCAGCTGGTTATTGTGTTTGGTTCACAAGAGTTCAATAAGCGAAGTCTCTCAGGGCCTGAGGGCCATGGGTAGGTTCGGGTCCTCCTGCACCCTCTCCCTGGGTACCAGGCTCACCCAGTTTCCTTCACAATGTTCCCAGTGGATGGGGGGAGTTTAAAGCCTGATGCACAAGCAGTGGTCTCCCAGCTCTCATCTGAGACACAGATTAAGTACAGAAAGGAAATTTCGGACAAAAATAAAAATACGGCAATTAAAAATGTCAAAAGAAGTATTTACACTGTTTTATCTGAACAGTTCCATCAAATTAAAAAATAATTGGAAAGTCCTTCTTGTCCCAGGATCTGTGCTTTCTGCCTCTGGAGAGTTTTAGCTGGAAATTTTTCAATTAGCACTTCAATTAACGTCATTGAGGGTCTGCCTGAGATGATTCTCAGGTAGCCTTTCCCTTTTTGGCAGGTGCAGTTGTTTGGGTTCATGNTGTCAGTGTAGATGACACCATTCAGCCACATACTTCTGTGTATGTTGACAACACATGGAAGTCAAGAGGACTTACTTAAGTCTTAAGTACTTGGGGTCTTCAGCAGATTTGAAAAACATTAAACGCATCATTGGATCAGTCCCTGTCCTGACTCGTTTAGCTGCCTAAATCTGTGCTTTGTGGGTCTAATCTGGACAAACAGTCACCAGAACAAACTGTAGGAGCAACAAAAAAAAAGTTTCTTATCTTCACAAGACTAGCCTTAAATATCTAATTGTCTGTTTAAAACCCCAAAGTCTGCTACTTGCAAATGAGATAGTGGTCCAGAAATGGCTACAGCCTGAAATGGGTCTTTAAAAGGGTATTGTGTTCATAAATCTGCAGGCCTTAATTCAGGCAAAACAGTAATATAAGTAGTCCAGAAAATGTCACTTTATGGCAAGGCAAGCATTTGTATATTTGTCAGAATGTCCCAGATAGTATAAGGAAAGCTCCATAATCCTCCTGGAAAGCTTTCCCTCTGTACTAGATTGAAATAGAAAGAAACGAAAAAAGCCCCAACCACACAGGAAAAAAGGAACGAAAAAAAAAAGACAAGAAGAAGATCTTCCCCAAAGAAGACTGGTTATGTTTACTGAATTAAATCTACCTTTGTTTCCTGCTACTGGGTGGTAAGAACGGAGCACAAACTGCTGTGCTAGATCATATTAGATCCTCTTTTCACATATGACATTTGCCCAACTGCACTGGCAGTAACTCCAGCTCAAATTACTCCGTCCCTGGATATCCACACCTGCTAATCTGGGGAGCTTTGTAGGAGCTTAGTTGCAGCCTTCGGCGTGCGGATGCTACACAGAGCCGTGACATGCAGTTCCTGCGAGGCAGAAGAGCCGAGTTTGCAGTGCTGGTTCCTGACCGCGCACGTGCTGCGAGACAGAAGACCATGAAGAACGCCATTGACGTAAAACCTCACTGCTTAGCTAAAAGCTGTCATGTCCTCCGAGCTGACTCGTATCTCCTGTCCACTAAAATAGTCCCCTGCAGGCATCTCCAGCCTTCACTAGGGCCGCAGCACTCTGTAGGGAACCTGTTGAGGGCAATGTCACAGTTTGCTCTCCTTGTCAAACCGTGAGGAATATCTGGATATTGGACACAGGCTGGCATCTAGTGGTCTAATCTTCTCTTGGGTACAACTCCACTTGGAGTGTACCATGTTGTACAGGTGACAGCTGAGCAAGTAAGTCCCAGTCATCTTTGATGAACTTAGAGTAGAACGATCCAAGATATATCCAGTGCAGAAGCCATATCCAGTGCAGGAGCCATGCCCTGGTTTTTGAGATCCTTCTTACCAGCAGTGCCAACTGAAATGCACTTGAAGAAGAAAATTCTTCACCTGCCTGGAGACAGCCTGTCTCCCGTGGGGATGTAGTGGCTCACACTTTCCCTGCACCACTAGAGAAAGCCAGACACCTCCCAGAGTGTACACTAGGAACCAGGCACCGTGTCTCCTGCGCACAGTTTGCCCCATCCCCTTTACCCCCCCCAGATCGTTCTGCCGTGCCCCCCACCCAGCCACCTGCAGGTCCCGTTGGCCGGGAGCTGGGAGGCCCCTTGGCACGCAGGGATGGAAAGAGGAGCACACCCTGTCGAATGACTCCCTGCAGCCGGGGCAGAGCTGACCTCTGCAAGCTGGCACGCCGCAGCGGAGGCAAGCGTTATAAATACGAGTGAACCCAGCAGCCCTTTATGGAAGCCACGGTCCAGGCTGCAGCCCTGGGGTGCTGCCAGGTGGTGCTTGGATAGAAACCTCAGGTTAGAAAGGAAAGCAAAGCCATGCTCTGGCACAACACCCTGCTGGCTCTAGACTAGGAGAGACACAGCTACTGCCCTTTCTCCAGGAAAGTGCTGGCTTCATGTTTTTGGATGTGTTGGGCTTTTTTTGTGTGTTCCAGGACAAGGCTGGTGCAGGAGGCTGCTGCTGAGGACTCTTCCTTCTAACAGGGCTCCTCTGAGCATTCAGCCTCACCAGGTGGAGACTCAGCCTCCACTTCCCAGCCTCTCACCACAAGACTCCACAGTGCTCTGTCCAAGGGTGAGGAGACTTCAGCAGCACAGGCCAGTGTCTCTTCAAGCATGGGTGACAATTTCTTAGAAGAGGTGCAAAAAGATTTGAAAGGAGCTGTGAGATGTTGCCTTGGCCAGAAAGCTTCTTGCCACCCTTAACTGCTGGTAGCAGCCCATTTTCAGAGACGTGCTTCTTCCCACCATCAGCTGCAACAGCAATTTTCAGTCATCCCTAAGGAGCGAGGCGAGGTGTCCGCCTTTTTGCTAACTTGCACCATATCATCATATAGTTTATGATTTTCAGGTCCTTCTGTGGCTCTTGACAGCAGAATTCATGCCATTACTCAAGAATTTCAGCTTCCGTTTTCAAACAGAAGAGCTTTAACAGAGAAGTTTTTCTCTCTTTTGTAGCTGCAGGTAGAAGCTTGAGCACAGGCACCCAGAAGCTGCCATGCCAAGGGAAAATATCACAGGCAAGATGCTTCTCAGATCTCCTGGTTTCTAGGCTGACTTAATGATCTGAGGGAAGGGGATACCCGAGTCATTACTCCTGAATGCTTGGGAATGCTGTGTAACTGTACCCCAGCTACATAACAATATCTACGGTGGGTTTGCTGCCAGTAGGGCTTGTTCACATAGAAGAATTTGAATTTTAAAATTGCCTGACATTTAAAAAAAAAAAAAAAGGCATGCCCAGAGCATGACTAAAGGACTGCCTGTAAGACTTTGGTGCTGCCTGGAAAGTTATTCACCCTGGAAATGCACATGCCTGATGGGTGCTGACAGACTTTTTAGAGAGACTCAAGGCTGTTCCAGACTGTACAAAGTCCCAGTAGAGAAGAGAGAGGTCAAAATGGAGCAGAAATTCAAGAGCAGTAAATCCTTTTTGTCCCCTTACAAAATTAAGGAGCACGCTAAGCTTGTCCGGCTCATCATCCGAAAGGAATGAGGTTCCTGGTGGGACAGTGAGCTCACCCCAGCAGCACCTCGGCAGGCGTCAGGGCCTGGCCAGGGGAGGGGGAAGGTTTTGAGGGGCAGCGCAGGAGGACAGGAGCGAAGGAGGGCTGAGCTGCCACTCCACTGCGACAGGTGTAAATCTGCTGGGCACAGCTCCGTCAGCAGCAGCCGGCGCCACGCCGCTAAATTAAACCCCCCCTCCAATCATCAAGTTGTTATTAAATACGCCGGTGCTCTCATGGCTAGGAGAAACCCGAGGTGCATGTGGCACCCCAGACATGGCCACCCCAACCCTGCCTGGTGCAGGATCCTTGTTTCAGACCCTGGCCCCGGAGGGCTGGGTGGGTCGTTTATGCGTGCGTGGGCTCGTGCAGGCAGAGACACAGACATCTGCTTGGACACACCGATTATGGCCAAAGCTAGGCAGGAGTCCAGTGATCCCACCTCCTCCAAGAAAAGGGCAGCAGACTGATGGAAATGGCCAGGCTGAGCTGTAAGTGCCCTAAGGGTTTCCAGAAGGGAACACACCGTGTTGGACCATGTGGTTTATTTCTTCTACTTTATTGTTAGTAATTGTATTATTACTATATTATTAGCAATTGCTGGGGTGCCTGGGCCAGAGTGCAGCCCACACCCACTCACACCCCAGCTCTCGGGGGACCAGCACTCGGCCACGCTTTCACACCAGCTCGGAGCTTGTCGCTGGATCACTGGGTTTTCACTCAGCTCGCAGCATCTCTCAGGGGAACATGCCCGACCAGGTGTCTGAGCCAGCTCTCCGGAATATTCGGCCAGCAGCTGTTGTGTCCCCTGCTCCAGCTCTTCAGCATGGCCAAAATCTTCAGAAGCCCAGACCTGGCCCAGGCTCCCTGCCTTGCCTAAAGCACTAACCTCTGTCAGTCTACTGTCTAAGCATCTTGTAACGTCATACATCACCCAGGCGCTGCCAGCATGGTGCGGATGGAGAACTGAGACACAGAGGGATTTTTCCAAAGTCCCATGGGAAGCCTGTGGACTGGAATATTTGAACATCCATCTCCTACCACAGCCACCTCCTGTCCCTCCTAAAGCTGCAGCACTGCCCCTGAGGGGAGATTATGCCCCTGTCTCAGGGTTAACTACTTTAACTCATCAGTAGTGACATCACAGCACAGGAAGGTGACACAGAACAGGGCGGGGTGGCGGTGACATGCCATAGGATTTGTCCTACTGGAGAGTTTTTCCGCACGTGGCACTGGAGTTTTTCTGAAGCAGGGTGCGTTAGAGGCATCTGGGAAAAATGACCTCTCATCAGCTTAAAATTGTTATGCAGGGATCTGACTGACACAGGAATGATTTCAGGAGTTCATACGTTAAAAAACAGGTTGAAAGCCCCAGCGCCAAGTGCATGTCACACCCCTCCTTGCTCCCAAGTCCTACAGAAGAGAAGGTGGGCAGGAGGCCATTGCAGGCAGCAGCGTGACCAGGTCTCCGCTCCGGCTGCTTTCAGCACGTGATTGGCAGAGCTCTGGGGCATGCCTGTAGGACCATGGCTCGTTGTGATTACCGACAAGGCAAAGATATTACTAGACAGGCTATGGCTAAGCCACATCTCCCCGTTTTCAGATTATATAGAGCCAGAAGGCCGGATACTTGCTCAAAAGTCTCTTCCAAACACTAATTTGCCCAAACAAGGCTGCCTTCCTGTGGCTCTGAAAAGGAATTGCCTTACAACTTCTAGATAATGTCACGTAAGTGCTTTTGTCTGTGCTGTGTTTTACTATCCTCATCAAAAGCAGTGTCTGTCTGTCAGAAAACAGGAGGGTTTACAGCATCTTCTTATCACACAGCAGGTCTCGGGAAGCCTCAGTCACAACATACAAAGATCTCTGGCAGTTTAAAACAGGAAAAAAAGGGAGGGAGTACAAATGATACAACTTCTCTGCCTTGTACTTGCTGTCACTGACATGACTGCATTAGAGTACAGGCAACATAAAGCACCGTGAAGGACTTGTCACCTTTCAGGTCTGAGGGGAAGGGAGAGAGAACTAGTTTTTTTCACACTGCAGAGCTTTACTCGAAATGATAGTGATCCCTTCAGTCTCCTTAGAAAGGTTCAGTGCATCTCTGAGGCTTCCACCCTAATGACAGCAGTACACTCAAAGTTATTATGAGCTGTGACCTTGCTTGACTAGCTGGTGGCAAAAGCCATATTTTCTGAATACTCCTATCTTGCAAAACATACAAGGTCTTAGAAGCTTGAAAAGAGATTAGCTAAAGCAGAACCTTAAATCCTGAAGCCCTGGAAAAAAGGCTCACCGAAGCATTTGGATCAGCGGTGGCTGGGGACCTCTTTTACTGCATGAGCTAGAAAGGACAATGAAGGTGAGAATGGCAGCGTGGAGTGCAGCTGCAGCGGCCAAGAGGGAGGAGCAGCAAGTGAATATCCCTAATTTCTAATACAAATAGGAAAAAAAATCAACAAGAACGACATTTTTATTTATCTTACATCCCCACCCTGCATTCCTGCAGGCCTGAAGTGAAGGGCTGAGATTGTGCTGTTTTGAGCACTTCTGTTGTATTTCTGTCACTGGCCACCTATCCACACAAAATTCAAAGAAACAAAGTAAAATCCTACTTCAGTGCATGTCAGAGGTGGTTTTGCAACCTAATTCCTTGGAGCCAGGATTTTGCTCAGTGAAGATACCCCAGAGAGCCTAGAATCGTGAATAAATCAAGAGCAAGCTTTTCCTTTAATTCTCTCTTTCTTCTCCTGAACTTTTGGGGCCAGTTCTGAAGGTTGTTTGGATGACGTGGACACCCGCCCAGGTGGATGGGCATTGAGTTCTACCAGCTCATTTCTCAGAGAGCTTTCAGGTGGAAGGTGGGATGGTTTGCCAGGGAAGAACACCATACTGATTTCTAGAGGCAGGACTAAAAGATGGTTAAGGAGTCAGAGTCGGGAGGTTGAGCCATGCAATTAACTTCTGTCAGAGACTAATGGATGCCAGCTTTTCCAGGGAAAGAGCTGAAGGGCAAATGCCCCAGGAGACAGTGCTGACCATATCATTCCCTCGCATGGTGCTGGCCGCAGAAAAAAATGTGTTACAACCACAGACAGCTAAATGGGATCAGGAAGACCTTGGACCATGCAGAAAGACAGCACAAAGTGTTTGTGAATATACCTGTGAATGCAAAACCCAAGATATCACAGAAAAGCTCTTTGTCCCCCTCCTCCCCTGCTCTGGGGAACTGCTATTGCTCCTACCTTACAGGGGAGGGTCTGGCACACAGAGACACCTTTCGTCAGTGTCCTGTAGAAACGGGCCTTCAACAAAACTTGCTTTCCCCAAATGTATGAGGTCTGCACACTGTCCTTTTCTTGACAGTGAGCCTGGCCCAGAATGTCCGCTGGGTTTAGCACTAACAGCCCACTGAGTGTTTGAGCAGAGAGACAAAGAGTTGGACTCTCCGGTGACTGCGACATTCAGCGTCTGTCTACTGGAGGAATTCCTGGAGCAGAGGTGAAGCCTAACAGTCACAATTCTTTGCTACTCCTGCCATAGGCAGATAAAATAGATGGGTCTGGGGCTAACAAGGCACCGCTTTTTGTCAATAAAAAGCCTTTTTGCTCTTTTTTTTTTTATAGCAAAAAGGGAAGAAAACGAGAATTGGATTGTGTCTATTTTTAGGCAGATTAAAAAGTTGTTCAGACTAGAGAGAAAGCACCTTAAAAATAGTTTGAGCCATATGAAAGTGGAGCAATTGCTGAAGATCTACAAGAGAAAAAGGAGGGCAGGAACCTGGGAAACCTATTTTGAAGTAGCTGTGAATCTTTCTCTTTTACAGCCCTGTCTGATCTGTGCCTGCTTTAAAACACCCTCTGATGCCAGCAGAAGCCTGCTGCTGCACCCCAGATCCACTGGGCCCTTCAAAGGCAACCATCCAGGTGTATGTCTGGTCATCCCACAAGCGCAGTTGTGCATTTTACAGCCTAAACATTCAGCAAAAGCCTAGCCAGCCATTGCCACCCACTGTGACACAAGCCTTGCATCTCTCACGAAAAGCAATCACACATATCCACGCTCGTCACATCTCCTTCTAGAAATGATCGCCCCTGAAGGGTGCCTCTTTAGGGAGTGTATTTCTGAGGCTGTCTTGCTCTGACTTCTACCCACATCCCTCAGGTTTCATCACTAGGACTTCAAGCTGCAGGCAAACGTCAAACTTCTGAAAAGCCATGAGCAGAAACTAAGAGGAGGATTTGAAAATAAGAGAGGCCTGGAAACTGTTGCCCACAGAGTTTCAGTCAGTATGTCATGGGCTGCTCAGTTTGGAAGTGAAGGCTGAGGGAATGCGCGCTCACCCAGGAGGTGAATATAATCTGCCCAGAGAAGTGGCTGAGTCACCATCCCTGGAGGTATTTAAAAGACGTGTTTATGTGGTGCCTGGGGACATGGTTTAGTGATGGACTTGGTAGTGCTAGGTTTGTGATTGGACTCGATGATCTTAAAGGGCTTTTCCAACATAAACGATTCTATGATTCTGTAATTGCTAAGTAATGCTCGCCTTTCACCCCATATATTGAAATAATCCCGGCCATACAATTAAATGGGAACATCTGGCTGGGGGGAGAGTTGCATGCACCGAGAAGGGACATCATCTCCTCCCTGGTGTGAATGGAGCAAGGCTGTCATGGACCAACACGCAAGGAGGAGGCCTGATAAGGCCACTAGTCTGCCCATCACTTTGGCCCGGGGGGGAGACCTGTCCCCCCTGTCAAGCTCTTCTCTTCCAGCCCCTCAGCGTGCCTGCTCCAAGCGGACATGTGCCAGCCCCAGTGCTGGCTGGTGGCCAGCTGGCCTGCCTGCATCTGCCTGTCTCTGCCTGTCATGGGCCAGCTGTGACACCCCGCTCAGAGGAGGGGACAGACTGTGCCACCAAACTGTTCTCCCCCGGCAGTGCGGTGCAGGGGACGCGGCAAGGCGGCAGCCGGTGCTGAGCTCCTGGGGAAGGGGGAACTGGTCACCATTTCCCGGGAACTGAAGAGGAAGGAATATGCAGGACTGACTGCCGGGAAATATGACAGGGTTGTATGAATACCCCCTCGGGGCCAACAGGCAGGTCCCAGGAAGAGAGGCCAGTGGCCGTGGTGGCATCTGTCCATCATCTTGAGGAGAACCCTGCCTCCTGCCCCAAGACACCTGCCTGGGCACGTGCCTCCTGCCCTTCATCCCCCTTATGCTAAGGTTTTAACCGCTCTCCAGCAAGGCGTGGTGCTTGGCAAAGGCTGCGGCCATGGGAGATTGCAACGTAAGCTTCCCTCTGCTTTGGGATTTACAGGTCCAAGGGCCAGCAAGTCTCGTGGTACTCCACAAGCAGAGAAGGTGCTTCAGAAAAGGGCTTGAACATCAGCCGGCAGCTCCAGCCGGTGCCCCAGGCAGGAGGAGGAGGAGGGAGTCCCATGAGCACTCACCTCCTTTGCTGCTGAAGAGATGGGACTTTTCCTCTAGCAGTGCAGATGAGGCTCTGAAACTGTTTAACCTGAGATCTGTTATCCGAAGCCTAATCACTGTGATGCCCAAGGGGCTACAATGAGAGATACCCTTATTAAAAAATGCAGTAAATACTTTCTATTTTTGTTAAGCCGTAGTAGGACAGGCCGTCCCTTAGTTCTCTGTACAAGTGAAGCCTGTCCCTTCGCAAACCCTGCCTGCATATTCCTAGCATCGACATCTTCCACTCCCTCCCTGTTGCTCGCTCCCTCTCTCTCAGATGATGCAGGGTGCCAGCAAGTCCCTCAATGGTGTCATATCTGTCCTTTTTATTCATTGCAGGGTTTATTTTTAGCCTGAAACAACTGCTTCCTAAAAATGGAGTTCCTAATGACACGGGAGCTGGACACAGCTATGTAAGGTATCCAGGGCTTGGCCTGACAGCTTCTCCTGTCTGTCTCTTTGTTGTAAGCTCAGGACAGCAGAATTTGCTGCTCCCCACCAGCCTTGCAGAGTTTGAGCTGATCACTAAGAAGGCAGCAGAAAAAGAAACTCAGTTTGAACTTCACCTGGAGCCTTTGGTCTCCCCCTCTTCCCAAATTAAGAAGGAGGGGGACAGCCCAGCCTCTGCTGCACACCAAGGGCTCCACTATGAAGACGACTTGCTGGATCCTGGCAGGTTTTTACCTGCTTTTCTGCTGCAAGGCAGAGGAGGGACTGAACTTCCCCACTTATGATGGAAAAGACCGAGTGATCGACCTGAATGAAAAGAATTACAAGCAGGCCCTGAAGAAGTACGACATGCTCTGCCTGCTCTTCCACGAGCCCGTGAGCTCTGACAAGGTGTCCCAGAAGCAGTTCCAGATGACAGAGATGGTCCTGGAGGTAAGTGCCGCTGCATGTCCCAGCCGGGGTTGATACCACAGCATTGTCTGGAGCCGTGGAGAGGAGCCATGGGACAGGACAGTCAAAGGGTCTTGTGCAGGGTGGGGGCTGAGCACCCAAAAGTTTGCGTTTGTTTACCTGGATTGAAGTTAGCCCCTGAGTTCTGTGAAGCCCAGGAAAAAGCCTCTTTTGTGCTCTTCCGAGTTGTTTGCTGGGAAATAGTCTTTCCGGATTGTGCATCAGAAACCCAGGCAATAGCAAGTAACTAGGAGCGATCAACCAAGAAGCCTCACCAAACTGTGCTGTAAACGGACATCCTAGCTCCCCTTCTTGAAAGCTCCCCTTTGGTGCAGCATTAAATCCCTTTTTGTTTTTCTGACACTTGGTTGCCTGCTTGGAATCAGTCTGTAACAGCTTGTTAATGCAACCATTCACTTCTGTGCTGTAAAAAGAGTGTTGCTCATTCTTTGGTGCAAGCAAGATTAACGAATCCTTTATAAAAGAAATCATGGTAAAAATTACAATGTAGATTCATAACATTCTTTCTTGTAGTGTAGTTGTAATCTAGGGAATCATAGAGCAGCAAGGCTGGATTGTTAGGTGCTCGTTTCCTATCAGGGGCTTACAAATATTCCCTCTTGACTAAAAGACACATTTGGAAAGAAAGTGAGAATTGCAGAAGAAATACATAAGCTTTATTGATCAGATCCAGAGAGAAAATGCATTGCACCCCTAGGAGTATTTAAAATGTGAATTAGAAAATACACTTGCTGAGGGCAAGGATCTGAAAAA
>Ga0065711_1048441_pt1 | contig 11805 bp, 4 predicted proteins | sample Hoacrofraction12_FD_59098 | JGI IMG/M metagenome (GOLD analysis project Ga0065711, IMG submission 59098) | Hoatzin crop microbial communities from Cojedes, Venezuela - Epithelial fraction 12 v2 (version 2) | ecosystem: Host-associated > Birds > Digestive system > Esophagus > Crop | place... | reverse complement strand
GCCCGGCCCGGCCCGGCCCGTCCTGGGGGGCCGCGGTGGGTGCCTGAGGCGCGGCCGCCCGCCCGCCTCTGCCGACTTGGGCGAGCGGCTTCAGAAAGTGCGCCGGGACCTCGGGCGTGGGAAGAAGCCCTCGGGGTAGCCGGCTGTGCCCCCGCCGGTCCCCTGTCAGTGATTAGCTGCCCGTTGGTCTTCAGGGGGGGTTTAAACAGCGCGGGCGTCTTCCGTCTCAGTGCGGAGCGCTGGAGCCGGGACTCGGGTTGGCGGGCGTGATGCCTGCTAAGGGGCCCGGCGTCCCCTGAGCCCCCCGGGGCGGCGGGCTGCGGGCTCGCCCGCCGCTGGAGCGCGGAGCAGGGAGCGGCCCCGCCGTCCGCACGGCGGACCTGTAGATACCTGAAATAAACTTAACTACAGCTACAGATCGATAGCAGAGGCTTTCTTCTTATTTTTCCTCACAAAATCCTCAGCAAACTGCATTTAGTCCAGAAGACTTCCAATATTATTGTTGTGCGTTGTTACGTCTATTTCCGGTATCTACAGAGTAATTCTTGAGAATAGCCCTCCCTTTTTTGTGTATGAAAATTGTTGCTCGGTGTGGCAGGATTGGTTTAATGTTGGTGAGGTTGTAAATAACTTTATTAGCGCCATATTAATAATTGATGTGCTCGCTGAACATCTGCAAAGTGCGCAAAGTTGTGTTCAGATTTCCAGGCTTTCTGCCTCAGCGTTGGCTTGAATGTGATACCGCAGGTCTCACCAAATACAGAAAAGGAGAAAGAGGAATTGGGTTTTACCTTAAATAATCTGTCAACAATTGAATGCTTTCCCCCGAAGTTTGGCAGGTGCTGTGTCTGTTTCTGACATGTGTTGTGTAGTAGGACACGAAGCATCATTAACTGCAGTTTGGTGGTGTTGATGAAACTGTTGAGGTTTCCGTAGTTGTAAGGAATTGGCCTGATCATAGTATTATGGATTGCTTTGTGATGAAAAAAGAATGGTTGAGATACATACTGGTGTGCGTGAAAGACAACTGAACAAATAATTATTTCTAAAGGAAATTGTTATTTGTGTGTGAATTCCTAACTATCTTCCGGCAATTCATTTAAATTAAAAAATAGTTAAAAATCATTAGTGCTTTCTGACTTTTCAGGATAGGAAGACATCAGAAGGACAGGCTTCTTGATAGAGCAAGTAAAAATTCTAACTCGCCTAGTGGTAACAATATGTTAAATAGTACATAGAAGTAGTTTTTTTTCCTGGTGGTAAGGCATGACCAGCACTGTACAGAGAAGTTGTTTAGAGGAGAAGGAAATACCTTTTTTTTTTTTTTAAAAAAAAAGAAAGAAGTTCTGAGTTAGTCTTGATTGATTTGTTTGAATGTTTATGGAAGAAGTGCGTATTTAGGATTGACAGGAGTGAAATGAGTGCCTGGAAATGTTTCATTTAGGATTAAAGTTATGATTGTATAACACCAGAAAATTATTGAGGTGCAGTGCATTTTACATTTGCACAAATTTTCCTCTCCATTTCTGGTTAATGAGTATCCTTTGTGTAGCTACGCATTGAAGTATAACTTAGGTAAATCATTATCTTTTTTACATTGAAGGAGTTAGTGGCCTTTTATGTTTCGAAGATGCTTGTGCTTTTTTGTCCTGAGATAAGAAGTAAATGAGAATACTTTAAGCATTAAGAGTATGCTATCCAAATAGTTCAAACTTAGGGCACAGCCTAAAACTTTCTGACTGCAAAGGAGGGAAATTTGAAGTAGGGAGGGAATTTGAAGTAGGAATTGGAGTGTTTGTTTATTTTTGAAAGAAAATGATGGTTTGACAGCAGAATTAAACCGTTTTTCAGATGATTTGGTATTACTCTGTCCCGCCTTGGTGTCTCATGCTGTTCTTTTGCTTACTGTGTTTTTCCTACAGGGTCAGCCACTGATGTGTTTCACAGCTGGCACAGAACTAGGGCTGATGCTGGCTGGCAGTAAGTGCTCAGAAAGGAGATGGCTGAGCGACTGTGCTTCAGTGCATCCCCTGTCACTGGAGAGATTGTTTTGCAGTCACAGTCTGGAGCTTTTGTATTGATCAGCCTCAGTCATGAGGAGTGATTATCTCTTAATATTTAGGGCATGAAAGTCTAGCCAGGTGGAGGAAACTTAAAATCATTTATTTTTCAACAATAGGCCAGTGAGCCAGTTTGTGTGAGGTAAGGAGTAGGAACAAATAGCTCATTCGTTAGAATCCTAGAATATCTCAAATTGAAAAGGACACAGAAGTTACTCCATGGTGGTTGCCCATGTGCATATATTTACTTCGCAGGAAACTTCAGTTCTTTGAGATCCATTACCTTTAAGCTAGATAAGGTCTGTTATCTGAGGTGGAAGAAAATACACCTGGGCAGTTAACAGCATAGTCAATTTTCGTGTTTATACCTAAGGTTGTCTCTTTTCACTTGTAACTTTTTAAGCAAGGAAAAATTGGGAAAACCAAAAAAGTTACAAGTGATAGTATTACAAAGGAAGACTCTAGAAAACAAGTTTGCAAGAGATCTGAACAATGATTTAGTGGTATGAACTTCTGCCTTATTTCACTGGAATGAACTTTGATTGAAACTTTACGTGTAAATATTAGGTTTTTACTACTCATTAAACTACATGTTGTTTTTGTTTGTGTTCAAATAAATACCTTTAAGGCATACAGTGGCTTTGGCCCACTTACTAGAAGTGGATCAGTAGTATATAAATCATCAAAATCTCTATCCAAACAAGCTCATACAGGGAAATACTGTTCAGCTCATGTAGTTCAAAGCAAAACATGATGTAAATTATTTATAGACAGTACATAATTAGCCAGCAGTCAGTGAATTATGTAGTTGTGATCAGTATCAGCAACATGATAAATCACAATACTACACATATGCAGAATGTTAATACACCAACGGAAACTTCAAAATGCCCATCTGTAATCCCTGCAAGTTCTAATCACAGTCAATACAAGTGCCCTCCACCCAAGGCAGTGCAGGTTATAAGCACACCCTGCCTCTTCTGCTGCTTTTATACCTCTGTTGGAGCTAATTCCTTCTTTACTTTAAAAATCTGTATTTTTCTGGGTGCCCTACCAGCTAATGATCTTCATCATCTTCAATGTGATGAATCTTGAGGAGCCGCTATCTCAAGACAGGTTGGGGTAAACTCTTCACATGTAGCATCTATACTTGCTTTCCTCTCTTAACAGCTGTTATCTAGGCTGTTTTACTAAGGATGTGTTATGCAGCCTCTTCCTCCTCCAAGCAACGTGGAACATTATACCATGCAAGGTCTGCCCTCCACCCCCCCCAGTCACTAAGACTGTGGCAAAAATCCGAATTTACTTTCTGTGAGCATGTTCTTGTGTCATGATAAATGCTCTGTAGCTTTTCATCTCTGTCTAGATAAGTGACTTCCATCTTTTGGATGTTGTATGAACACTGAGGGTTTCTGTTTTTAAATGCCAATAATAACCAGAAATGTTAAACTTTATTGTAGTCTTCTGTCAATTCCAAAGTGTTACCAGGAGAGGTGGTAATGTCAGATTTTGTCAGTGAGCATCTAAACTTAAGCTCAATCTCCTTATGCTGATAGCCTGAATTTTCGTAATTATAATTTCATATTTTATTTCCTTTTGGAAGACTACTCTGCACAAAGTCTTTTTTAGAAGCCATATGAGTTGACTAAACATTGTTCAGTCAGCCCTCCGCTTGTTTATCTGTAGCTATTAAAATGCAGAAGACCTATACGTGCTTGATGGCTTTTTGGTCTTGAAAGACTTTGGTCTGGTCATCAAATGATCAGCATGCATGTGCTGTTTGTGCACTTAATCACTTGGGATCATGTATCCATGAACATTCTGATCTTACAGAAAGTTGTTCTTCAAAATAAAGAACAAGTTGCTAGTGTTGCTGAGAGAGAAAATGGCTTTTAAGAAGTCTGAAGTAGAGCTTAGTAAATTTAGGAGGACTGTCAGTCGATTAAGGATTAGATCTACTCAACAAAAGTGTAGTTGCTTTGAGTAATGTTCTGGAGAAGTGAGGTGTCTGATGAAGATGATTGACTGGGAAAAGTAGCTGCTTTTGTTCGCTGAGAGGCAAATGGGGAACAGGGGAGCACAGGACTTGCTTCTCATATGGCTCCTTCTGTACCAAGTTATTTGACATTCTGGTTCTGATCAGTAGAAACATTCTGGGTTAGATGTGATGTAAATGAAACATGTAGCAAGAGCGTAGAAGTCTTCTCACTCTTTGGAGGTTGTGCCTGAAGTGTCTTCTGCTTATGTGTGTTCCTGAATACAGATCTTTCATTGCTGAGATTCATCAGTGCTGAGCTAACAAGAGGTTACTTCCTTGAACACAATGAAGCAAAATACACGGAGCGGAGAGAGAGAGTGTACACATGCATGCGGATACCGAAAGAACTGGAAAAGGTGAAGTATACTTTAAGATTTGTTTTAATTTAAAGATTAAATCAGTTGCATTAAATTATTTAGAGAAATATTAATTTTTCAAATACTTTTGCTACTAAAAAAGATTTAAATGTCTCTAATGATTAATTTTTGGTGTTAGTAACTTAAACTTTTGTGTTTCGTGTTTTTCTGCCTAAGTTTGCTTGTTGCTGCTGGCAGCACATGTTAGCAGAGACAGACGTGACTAACTTTCAAGTCCAGATAACAATAAATTAATTTGAATATAAAGATGACACTGATCCTTAAAGGAATAGTCAAGCAAACGAAGACTTTTTACTGCAAAATGTAATTTTACTTTTTTTTTTTTTTCTTTTTAAATGGTTTTAAAGATTTTTCCAATATAAAATGTTTTGAGGGTGGGAAGATTTCAGTACTTAAAAAATATGGTGATGGATGAGTTTCTGTCTAAGTTTTTTTACTTCATTTTCATAGCTTTCTGTTTTGCTTCTTGCTACCGTTCACCACATCTTCCCACTTTGTCCCAGTGCTGTGGCTCTTCCTGAGGCATTCCTGCCACCTCTTTTCTGTCAGCTTAGATACAATTCTGGCCCAGCAGTGAACCAGTTCCAGTGCTTTAATGTAGAAGAGAGTTTATTCTGGCTTAACTATTTTTATTTGGGAGGCAGAGGGAATATACTCGAGGATGATAAATAAGGCAACATTGGTAATAAGGTTTGACTAGGCTGCAGTGTAATGGAACATTTAAAGTAATATTGGTAAAGTTCTCAAAACCTCTAAGGATGAAGTTACATGGTAGGGCTAAATCAAATTCCCTCTCACTTAACTGTGAAGAAAGAGTCTTGTTTCATTGTTCCTCCCATTTCAGTCTCCTGCCTTATGCATGCTGCCCGTTTTGCATGAGCTGTGGTGCTTGTTGGACCATTCTGAGTTAAATCAGCTCATAATTTGGCAGTCAATGCTTCACTTTTCCAGCAAAGAACAAACAGAGCAATAATAGTGAGCTGAATTGCTCAGCCAGTATTCTTGAGAATCTGGAACCTATGCAGGGGGGGTGGAATGGGAGCTGTATAGCTTGAAGTAAGGGTAGGAAGATGAAAGACGAGGAGGGAGTGAGGGCAGGATTTGCTTTGTCAGCGACACTCAGGTTTTCGCTTCAGTATCTTTAAATTCATCCTTGAACCGTGATGAGACCTGGTTTTACAAAACTAAATTACCAGTCAGTTACTGCAGGAAATCACGGAATGAGGGAGATTAGGATGGTCCTGCGGAGAGGATGTAGTCCAAGCTCTTGCTTAAAGCTGCATCACCTACAACAGGTTGCTCAGGACCAGATCTGATTGGGCTTTGATCATCTCCAGTGATGGTGTCTTCACATCCTCACTGTTTATCCATTCCAGTTTGCAGAAGAATATTTCAGTTATGGTAGAGTCTCAGTTGAACAATATAGGAGTTCTATGTTATCTCCACTGTAATTATGTAGACAATTATGTGCCATCTCCAAGCCACAGAAATTATTCTGAAGGATCATCACCATAGATTTCCGATAAAACTTTCAATGTGTAAGAACGAGTGAAGGCCAACAGTCTTATAAATAAGGTTGATGCTGTAAGTGTTGAAGTTGATGGGTTTTGCATAGTAAGTCAAAATTCAAACGAATATAAAAATATGAAACTGAGTAATAAGCAGGTAGATTTAAAAAGTAATACTTGTCTTTTTGCAAAGAGATTATGTAATAAATGTTAATTCTTTGCATGGGCTTAGTAGACATACTGGCTATATAAAACTGAATCATACTCGCTGAAGAAATCGAGAAAGTATGGTGATGAGCACCTAGAAAGCAAGCTAAATAGTGTACAGACCATCACCTATTGCAGGAATCACTTGACTGTGTGATTCAGAAGTCTGCTTAATGGAAATAAAGCATGTGAGACACTAGGAAAAGAAGAGAAGTATTTTCTTAATGGCTTGTATTGTTTGCTATCTAATAGTACAATTACAGACTAGGAATGAAAATCATGATCAGGTGGAGTGAAAATAAACTGGAGTAAATTTATCAAAGCATAATCTCAGGAGATACTCTTTAACATGCACTTATCACATGTACGTAATTTTAGAGTTGGGTGTGGTGTTAAAAGGGTAGTATTTTTTTTGTTGTCATTCTGAATACCCCTTTTTTATTTAAAGAAGCTAGATAATTTGTAATATAAATGCTACTTCCGCGCAAGCTTTTTATGCAGCTTCAGTGGAAGCTCTTAATTGTAGTAGATTATTTATACTGAATGAAAAGGTGGTCCCTATTCCTGCCTTGTTAAGGGAACACTTGTCAGTTGATCTCAAAATTAATCTTTGTGCTCTTTTGCTAAAATATAGTTGTAATGATGGAAAAGCTCTGTAAGCTGTTCTGTTAGGTCCTCGGTATCTGGAATGTAACAGCGACAATAACGTTTACAGAAATGAGTGGAAGGTTCAGTGCTGATTATGTTTCAATGGGTACATGTAAGTGTGCAAGTGTAATGTAGTAAAAAATTAGGAAAATGAGGACGTTAAGCAGTAATTGCAAATATTAATGTGAGCTTATAGAATGTGAAAAACTGTGGTTATACTCGGGCAGAGAAAAAGTCTTTCTGCGTCAAAAAGAAAACGCAGAGTTGTTTTCTAGATTATGAAGATGCCTCAGAATACAGGGGCAAAATGACAGGCTATCTTTCTGTTTTGCATGGGTTAAGGTGTTTAAAAAAAGAAGCAAGAAAACATGTTCAGCTCAGCTCCAGTCATCCAGCTTGGACATTGTGGTGCAGAATTTTTGCAGATAGTCTTCCAAGTGCATTGCATGTTGTGTTTCTTACAGTTCAGCTGAGTGTAGTGAGAGTATTGTGGTTATTAGGTTAATTAGTGTTATGTAAATGTTTTTTTCATCAAATAATAGAATTCTTTATAAACTTTTTGTAATGCTTTATAAACAACTAACATACCTCTGTTTTATTTTTGTAATTTAGTTGATGTTTTTTGGAATCTTTCTGTGCCTGGATGCTTTTCTGTATGTATTCACCCTGCTTCCTTTGAGAGTTTTTCTGGCAATGTTCCGGTTCATCACTTTGCCTTGCTATGGCTTACGGTAAGTTGATTGAAGAGAAAGGTGTTGACACCCTTAAATAATGTTTATTTATGCGTGTGCATGATTGTATGGCCTTTCAGTACATTTTGAACTACTAGTGGCTTCTTCTACTGTAAAATAGAAGTTTTGATCTAAACTAGCCGAAGCAAACATGTGCATGGGACCTTTAAGCTTTGCCACCAGTCACTAACTGTCATTGTTGTTTCCTTTGGACAGCTCAGTTTGATAACAGCACCATTTAGGCATATTCAGGTTAGTAAAGGAGGACAGAGACATAACCCTACCCTGTAGTTTTGTTCTTTCAGCTAACATCTGTTTGAACAGTGTTTTAGGATTTCTTAGACTTGAGTTAATGACTTGGCTCGTGTCTTTTAACAGACTCTTTGATCTTGAAACAAAAGAAGTTTGATTTTTTTTTTTTATTTGTTTTTTAAGTATAAAAGTTTTCCTCATTTCCACGGTAAACTTTGCCCAAAGGATCCCGGTATAAAAAGCATTATTTCATTTCCTCTCCAAAGAATCTTAGAGAGTAATTGGATGGGACTAACTAATCAGAATAATATTAAAAATTTTTAGGTCTTAACCCCTTGCTTTTTTGTTCACATCAATACTAAGAAGTAGTTGCTAATACACAGGATTTTTGGTTTGCCTTTCTGGTGTAGGCATAAAAAATTGGGCAGAATTAATTTTTTTCATAAGAGTTGCTACTTCACAGTGAAACTGATTATGTAAGCCTTAAGTGTAGCCTAAAAGAAGAGGAGTATTTGTTTTGATGTTATTTTTCCTTGAATAAATAAGGACTTCAGGGTTTCCATTCTGGATTTCTCCAAACTTGAAATGGATTTATGGTAGCTGATTGTTTGGGTTTTTTTCAATTGAGTTGCTTGCATTTGCATTTTTAATAGCCTTTTATATGTGAAGTGCTTTTAGATGCATAGTAGAATGTATGTTCTAATTACAGCAAATGCTAGTCTAGTTGCATATGAAATAATGTTTTAAAGTGTCATCTGAAGTGGAAGTGTTTGTACTTTGGTGATGCTTAACATAGGCACTAGGTGGCACTCTAATATTTGATTGTGTTTTTAATTTTCAGCTGAATCTCAGTCTTCTGTTCAGAGAGTTTTTGTAGCTGTGTAAAAAAAAAAGTTCAGAGAGTTTTTGTAGCTGTGTAAAAAAAAAAAAATGTACGACAGCTATTTAGTCTTAGCCTGATGACAAATCAAATTGTGTTCTTATTTGTAAATATCTGTACAGATGCTAAAATACTGAAATTCAGGTAAATGTAATGGATTTTAACCTATCATTTGGATCTTACTACTTTTTTTCTGTTTGAAAAGTGTTCTTCCTTGTTTATCAACTCAGTTTTGCTTTTGACAAACAAGTTTTCTGCTCTTCTGAAATTATGATTAAAAATTTGAAAGACCAGTTGCTGTTTTGGGGTATTGTTCAATATACTGAAGAAAGTGACATTGAAAAATACCATACACATACATGCACAAGTGTATAGGTATATGTACACACACCCGCGGTGTTAACACTTAGTCTGCTTGCTTGACAGTATTTTTAGTGTGTGAGGCAGGATAGAATCCAATTTAATCTATTCAACTTCACTATGTTAACTTTAAAGTCTTATCAGGTAAGGTGAAACTGAGATTATCTTGAGTGAAGAAGGCTTTGTTTTTGTAATAACTCCTGAAGCAATTTCTTTTGTTACAGTTTCCTCAAATGTTTGTGGAATTTATTTCCCTAGAATCTCTTTACTTGTTCACTATTTGAGGCTTTGTATAATTTATTAATGTTTTAAAGTTGGTGAATTTTTACTGAAAGGTTCATAATTCGTGTTTATAGTGTGTAATGAAACTTTCGGTTGTAGTGGTTCTTATTTCCAAATATTCAGAGCCTGCACTTTGATTTGGGGGGTGGGGATGTTGTTTTTCTATTTATGCTGATTTGATTTTTTTATGGCAAAAAAAGATTTGGGATTTGCATCTAGCTCAGGAAACATATTTAGAAGTTTGTAATAAAATACAGTTCAATAGATATAACACATCTATAATTACAAAAGGTACTTACAAAGCAGGTGGCTGTGTATCTTTTAGCTTGCTCTTCCTCACAAATGTCAAGTAATTTTTGAGACACATGACAAGTTGTTATTTAAACCTGCCACATCATATTCCATTCTGTGTAGTAAATAAAAGTGCTCCTCCCTTCATCTTGACTTTTTTCTCAACATCTCAGTGAAGTGATTGAGCAGTGAATGTTCTGTCTCCCAGCTTACTCTTCGGTTCGTTTCCTCATAACTCTTTCTGTTCTTTTTAGTGTAGAAAAAGATTATATTACCCATTATTTCTTTAAAACAATAAAACTGCATTCTATGTAAGATGGGCGAATTCCTGTTTATGGTATTGTGTGCAGTGCTTAAATGTAGGTGGAGTGCTTCATAGCCTCTTCCACATGTTTTAATATTCCGTTTCACAGAGCTCTGAAAGGGAACAGAGAGTAATGTATCTTAAAGAAATCTGTGTCCTTTTTCTGCCTAGACAGTGTGCCTCAGTTTGACAGCCAAGTCGTCACTCTTCATCACTTATTCTTTCCTTTTGAGTAAATTTACTTCTGTGTATTTGTCACAGCTATATTGGTGTTAACATAGCTATTATAGAGAGAGACTCTGAAACTTCGAAAACTTCAGTTAGAAGAATCCAAGATTCTGTCATTAAGTAAACTAAATTGCTGGTTAAACTGCTGTGGTCAAGCTGACAGAGGCTGAATTGTCAGATTGTGGTGGTTTTGGCAGGTGAAACTTCATTACTGCTTCATTATATCCTGTAAATAGCAGGGTGTTTTTAAATTAACAAACACTTCACAAAATTAAATTACGTCTTGCATCTTGTGAAATTACAAAAAAAAAAAAAAAATCAGCTCTGCGCATTTTCTTCCAAGTCATGGAGAGAAGCTTCCTAAATTACTCGTTTTGAATCTTGTAAACTACTCTTGTTTTATCAAAATAGTCTTTGACAACATAATGTCACATACTTTGCTGGAACAACAAACCGAAGGTAGAGAGAGAAGTGGAGCTGGTGGAGTTCTGTTCAAAATTACAGTCCTTGATGATAGGTTCCTAAAACTAACTGTGGTTGAAAGGTACAGTTTCCTTTTATAATTCAGACACATTTTTTAACTAATGCCTCAGACCCAGAGCTTCTGGGCAGATTAATACCTCTGCTTGCTTTGAAACACTTTTATAGAGCTAATTTTTTGTTTTTCTTAAAAATATCTTGCGGACCAATGAAAGCTGTTGTGGAAATGTGGAAAAGCTCTTCTATATTATTTGAAAAACACTGTGATATGAGAGCTAAAATTGTATGCTTGCTTCAAGGCAAGTAAGGACTTGTTATGGAAAGTGAGACTTTCTTTTTTTCCTCCAAATTCTAGTTTTCCCCAGAAAGTACAGAAGTAGATGATGAATTTTCTTGTATGTGAAGGTTGAATGACAAGATCTTTACATTTCTTCCATGTGGAAATAGATATAGATTATAAATGTGTTTTGTGTTTTTCTTTTACTCTGCTTTCTTCTCCCTGAGATAAGTAAAATAAGTGAATTTACGTCCTGTCAGCAATAACATCATTAACTTCAGTTGTATTATATGTACCTCTTAAAATTCCTGTTGCCCTCCTGTGAAATCATAATTTGCACTTTTCAGTAGGAAATAAATAGAACAGCATTACCTCAACAAAGAAACTGTAGAAGGAAAGCATCTCAGGAAAAGACCCCAAATGAACCAAAACAAGCAAATATACTGGCATTCTTATTATGGACATTATTTCTTTGTTCATATTATCAGGTTATTAAATAAATTAGAACCTCCATTGCACACTTATTCTCAATCCTAGGGTTTTTTTTGCTAAGGGCTATAGCTATTAAATACATAAACTTCGTGTTGTCTGGTTAAGTTCATTGAGAAAGTAGTGCACCTGTCCACCAAAATGTGTGGCTTCCTACCAACCAAAAAAAGGCAGGTGCGTTCAGTATTTCCTGTAGTGAACTCTCCGATCAAGTACTCCCTTCTCGTTTCCATAACAGTGAATAGTGTAGCAACATTACAACCTTCTCTTTCTTTCTTTCTTGTAAATCAGACCGAAGGGAAGAGCACTTTCACTTCCTTTATAGGATGGAATGTGGTGTCACAGGGATTCCTCCTTGGTGAGTAAATCCTGATTTTTTTTTTTTTTTTTTTT
>Ga0065711_1010565_pt1 | contig 11805 bp, 9 predicted proteins | sample Hoacrofraction12_FD_59098 | JGI IMG/M metagenome (GOLD analysis project Ga0065711, IMG submission 59098) | Hoatzin crop microbial communities from Cojedes, Venezuela - Epithelial fraction 12 v2 (version 2) | ecosystem: Host-associated > Birds > Digestive system > Esophagus > Crop | place... | reverse complement strand
AGCACCGTCTCTGTCAGGACTTAGGGATGGAAATGGTTTTGAGGTTTGTGGATGCTCAGTGCGTTATCATTCTCCTCTCCCTCCTCCTCTACCCCTTTGCCCTTTCCCGGTCTCTTTTTCCAGCTACTTAGTAGAAAATACTCGTTTAAGGAAGTCTGACAGCGGCACAGGTTTATTTCTTATTCCTTTTTATCCAGTACTTTCCTATGTGTCTGAAACCCATGGCATATTTCCAAGAGAGAAAGTATGTGTTATGGTCTAAAAAATTTATCCATTCAAAGATCACATTTAAAGCCGGAGTGGGTCAAGCAGCCTCCTGGAAGGCTGGTATCAATTTTAACCTGGTATTCCGTTATTACACAGGTGCAAGTTCTTAAAACAACTCAGGAAATGAGAAACAGGGAAGACATCAGGCTAGAAGATTGCCACTTCAGAAATTTGCATGGGGAGAAAGGGCTGTGCTGGGCCAGCTGAACCCCGTATGGGGCAGGGGGGGTCGTTAGCTGGGTCTGGGGGGCACGGGTCAGGCAGGAGGGTGCGTGGGGCAGTGTTAGGGAAAGCATCGCTCCCAGGCTGCGTGGGCAGTTCTGGTTCCCCGATGCCAGTTCCGCAGGGGCAACAGTCCAGCTTGGGGACCTGTTTGGTAAACTTGGCTACTGGTCTTGTGTGGTGCTGGTATGGCAAGGGGAGAACCATTTTTAAGTCTTTTCTTCTGCAAATCAGACTACTTCTTGCTCTCAAGTGAATCAGAGTATCTGGAGCTGCTCTTCAGCAAGCCTTCAGCTGACTCTCATGATTCCCAAGAGGAAAAAAACTAAAACATCTTCAGTAGCAATCAGTAAGAACCAAAAATGCCCTTTAGTTACCTCCTGCTATCTGGAGGGAGGTTCAAAGTAAGCTTTCAAAAATTGTTGTGTTTTAGGGACAAATTCTTTCCTGCAAGAGTGGTCAGGCATTGGACCAGGCTGCCCAGGGCAGTGGTGGAGTCCCCATCCCTGGAGCGGTTCAAAAAAGTGTAGATGTGGCACTTGGGAACATGGTTTAGCAGGCATGGGGGTGTTGGGTTGATGGTTGGACTTGATGATCTGAGAGGTCTTTTCCAACCTTATAAATAGAATCATTATTCTTAATAGAATCATTATTCTAAGACATGCAGACAATGACTGCAGAGCCAGATTCTGCCATTTGCCAGTGCTGCAAGGTCAGGCGAGTGCTCTCAAAGCCAAGGGTTACCCCAGGATAAAATCGGGGACCTGGGCTAGGCTCAGAATAAAAATAGCTGCTGACACACCACCAGTATCGCATAGTTCATCTCCAGTTGAAAGGGTAAACCTCCCAGTCCCAGAGGTGCTCCTGGCCCAAACTGCCTAGCAGATTTCTTCCTTCATCCACAGTCCCAGAGAGTTAATTTTGTCAACCTTGATTTAAAAGATGGCCAAAAAGCCCGTGAGGTGGGTTGATTTAATGCAGAGAGAGGTGTGGTGCACACTGGTCCAGCGTGGCTGTATCCTCAACGAGCTCGTTCCTGACAAGGGGCTTGCAAAAGCACCCCAAACCTGGCTGCTCGATGTGCAGCCCCGCGAGTGGCTGTGCCTCGTCCTGCTTGGACTCGAGGAGTGCAGAATCATCAGTGACAATTAAAGCTAATGGGAAACAAATGCTCTGTCCAAAACAGCCGTTGATTTCTGCGGGAGCTTTACGAGAAAGCCGGAATTGGGTTCAAAGGGTTTGTCTTACATTTGTCTTAACTCCCGGCTCTGCGTCCCAGCTTGTTCCTATTTTATCTAAATCTGGTCTTAGCTCGTAGAGCTGTGAGATTTGTCCAGCTTAGGGCTTGGTTCCTCCACTTGCACTCGCCCCGAGACTACCGGGGTTGGGCTGGTGTACTGGGCAGGGGTCCCCGTGGGCACAGCCACCGTGCCCCGACCTGCCGGGGAGAGAAGGACAGGACCTGAATGCACCAGTGCTGCTGATGCATCGGTCCCAGCCACCCAGGGCCATCAGGGTCTGGTAACAATTAGCGCCGGCTTCCAGCAGCTCCATGGGTGACACGGCAGGAGAGGCACGCAGGGACCCCAGCTTGCTCAGCACCCGCCGCCTTCCCGCAAGTGTCTGGTGAAACTCTTTAAGGTCCTGATTTAGAGCATGTGCAGGGGCGAGCGGGGGGCTGAGCAGGGAGCTGCCGAGGGTGCGAAATCGTGGCCCTCCTTGGTGGCCAGAAACTTGCAGAAATTGCTGGTTAGACGAACCACACGCTTCATCTTCTAGGTGCAGGAGTAGATTAGAAAGAGGACACACAGAAATATGGACTTTATGGTTATATATATATATGTGTAGAAATTACTTTTGACTCGGATTTGAACGGTGGCTCACTCCAAGCCACCTCCAGAAGGCTGTAAGCACTTCTCCACAGACATGCGAGGGTGGGATTAGGAATACGCAGTCCCCGGTCTGGAGACCATCTACTCTGGGGCCGAATCCCTTGATTTCAGCAGGGAGATATGTAAGCTAACAGTGAGCTTGACCCGACTTCTCCGTCTCTGCTTAACATTTTACCGACTGAATTTAGCCAGAAGTCTGCTGTTGTGAAGGTGAAATCACTTATTTAACAGTAACTACCTAAGTGCTGAATTTCAGGGACCAAACGCCGGGGCTGGTGGTTGCAGGAGCAGAAAATGCCCCATGCCTGTGGGATTTCCATCCCTACGTGCCCATGGCCCCCAGCCGGGGCTGGCAGCACTCACCCCCATGGCACAGCCGCCACCTAAACAAGCATCTTTGGTGGCCATGACTTAGGGTAATTGTACCAATACATCAATGAAAGTTCATGTCTCTTGGCTGATGGTCAGTGGGTCTGGAGAAGGGTGAGGGTCCCAAAGCCTGCTCATGTCATTTCTCCTGAAAAAGCCAGGCATCCTTCTTCGAGCGATTTATCAGAAGTATTTGACATCAAACGATGTTCCTGCCATCACACGAAGCCTTTGTAGGCCTAAAAACACAGCAAGAGTAAGGATATTTCCAACCATTTTACTCTAGAAATTGTTTCATAAATGAAACATGTAAGAGACTATATTTATAGTAGAAGGAACAACTCGGGATATGAATAGCTTTATACCATATCATGTAATTAAAAGCTGAATATGACTAACACATTCCCATACAGATGTATCACAGCACTGGCAACCATGTGGGATATGTGGAGAAAAAAGACCCGGTTAAAGAAACCACAAATTCCAGGGGAGGGAGTGTGAGGAGAGGGATAATGAAGCGCTTCGCAATCTATTTTTCTTCTCCTCATTTCTTTTTTTTTTTTTCCCTTTGCAAGAGCATGAACACATGAAAAGCATTAGGTAGTGCCTTGCCTGCCGGAGACCCGGCGGTGGCTGCCGGCCCGGCACCGCTCCTCAGAAACAGAGATAACAAGAAAATGGCAGACAACTACCAAAACCCCCAAATGGCGACATACTGTCCTGCGAAGAGCCTGGAAATCTGGATGGAGGTCAGAAGGTGCCTTCAGAGCAGCAGGGCTGGACTTAGGTGCCTGCGACGTTGAGCGCTCAGGCTTTGGAGTCTGAGCCGAAACGCGTGGTGGGTTGTGTGGACCATGACCCCGTAACAGCATCAGGATGAGCCCACGGAAGTCAAGCAGACATTAAAATACAGGCACGGCCAGGAGTTAATCTCTGTAGGTCATTTCTTCCCTCCCTGCTCCGCTCCCACCTCCACTGTCCTCTTCCCTGCTCCCAGAGACGCAGGTCGGGCGCTCTGCATTGCCGTGTTTGCATTCCGGATCTGCTCAAACACTGCTGGGTAAAAGCCTGATTGCCCAACACAACGTTGTCTGCTCAAGAGAGACAATGGGTGTTGAAAGAAACGAAAGAAGAAAATACAGCCGAGCAAACAGTGTAAAATAAATACATAATTTAGGGGGGTAGACAAAGTTTTCTTATTTTTCTTCAGTGTTTTTATGTATTGGAAAGCAAGCATTGTGTCTTCTCTAGGCTCTGTTAGGCATTCACGCGGTCTGTCCTTGCAGGTCATGCTTTACGTGCAGCATATTGCCATGTCCTGCTGGACTCCCTCCAGCTGGTCCACATCTGTCCTGAGGTGCAGCAGCCAAAAGCAGGCACGATTCTCCAGCCGAGGTCCTACCAGCACCCAGGGGAGAGGAAGGATTTCCTTCTGCTCCCTGGGGGCAGCACGGCTCTGTGCACAACCTGGATACGTAGCCCCATCTTGACAGTCTTCAGATTCATCCTTGGGTATGGTCCTCCAGTGCCCACCTGCTCCATAAACCCATCTTGACAGTCTTCAGATTCATCCTTAGGTATGGTCCTCTAGTGCCCACCTGCTCCATAAACCCATCTTGACAGTCTTCAGATTCATCCTTAGGTATGGTCCTCCAGTGCCCACCTGCTCTGTAGCCCCATCTTGACAGTCTTCAGATGCATCCTTGGGTATGGTCCTCCAGTGCCCACCTGCTCCGTAGCCCCATCTTGACAGTCTTCAGATTCGTCCTCTGGTATGGTCCTTCAGTGCCTGCCTGCTCTGTGGCATTTTCCTCTAGGCTGTGCTCCCTTGGTACACTCGAATCGCAAACCTTGCCAGAGCGTAGCCAGATGACATCCACAGCTTCTCCTCTGTGCGTGAGGCCTGCTGCCCTGCTGCAGGACGGAATTAGATTGGTTTGACATGATTTATTCATGACAAATCCATATTAGTTGTTACTCATCCCCTTGTTCTCTATACTTGACAATTCTTTGATTAATTGCTCCTGTACTTTTCTGCGACTTGATGCTGAGATGACGGCTCCATAATATCCCTGCTCTTACTTTTTATTATTATTTTAAGGATAGAAATCCTGTTTACCATCTTCTATATGTCTGGTATCTCTCCAGTTCTTAGGACTCAAGTTCTTGAAGAGAATGATCAAGACGTGTGCTAGCACTTGCCAGCCCTCCCAGGGACACAGCGCAGCCTGGGACCAGGTCCCGCGTCGCTCTGGCCGTGGCTTGCTCTGTCTTTCTCCCCTCCTTGCAGTGCCTCTGCCTACACGGGGTTAAATTATAAAGCTTTGGAAGCAAATCAGATGCTGTAATGACACATCCCTACTTTTATTTATATTATGTTCTTCTGTTCTGATCACACATACTTGTCTGAAATACATTGTAAATCAATGTGCCCTAATCCAATCTTGTGTTAATTAATTCTTCCACTTGCCTTCTACTTGGGGGAAACAGAAGAATAGATGTAAAAACCGTGATAGTGATGTTGGAGAGGCTGATTATTATTCTTTACAATAGCGTATTGATAAGGAAATGAGCATGTTCTTTTCCCATTTGCGGCACAACCTTGGGCAGGAGTTTGTTGTATTAGAAAAAAGCAATTTGAAGAAATTGCTCCCTGGCTCCTGTACAGCCACTTGAAAATTGATTTATTTTGGGGTTTCCACAGCTGTGTGTGGGTTTCCACAAGACTTTATTTTGTGTTATTAAATCTGGCCGTTGAAATGTTCCTTTGATTTAATGTGAAGTGTGTTTTATTTGATAATTCCTTATAGATATGGAGGGGAGGTCTCGCTGAAGCCGGAGAGGAATAAACAAATAAATAGATAAAGGAATGGCTCGGTGGCTACGACGTACCCACTGGAGACACGCCAGCGGCCCCTTGGGACCTGGGTCTGTGTGGGGACAGAGGAGGGATGCCCAGGCTCAGCCCTTCTCCATCTTAAAGCCCAGGAAAATCGTGCTGCGAGGACGAGGGGCTGGTGCCTTGCAGGCTGACCATGGCTTTGCACGGCGCAGACCCAGCTGCGGCATCCCCGGAGCCCCTCACCATGAGTCCTCTGCCTCATGCCCAGAGCCAAAGCCTCCGAGCAAGCCATCCATCGCCCAGGGAAGAGGAGCCTGGGGAGCTCCCTACCCTGCTCAGGGAAAGTCAAAGTCTCTGGGGTGGAGGAGGCAGCTCCTGAAAAGTGTTTTCTCTACTTTTCAGGAATAGCGTGGCCGGCAGGAGTAGGGAGGTGATCGTGTCCCTGTACTCAGCACTGGTGAGGTCACACCTCGAGGACTGTGTTCAGTTTTGGGACCCTCACTACAAGAAGGACATTGAGGGGCTGGAGCGTGTCCAGAGAAGGGCAACGAGGCTGGTGAAGGGTCTGGAGAACAAGTCTGCTGAGGAGTGGCTGAGGGAATGGGGGCTGTTCAGTCTGGAGAAGATGAGGCTGAGGGGAGACCTTATCGTTCTCTACAAGTACCTGAAAGGAGGTTGTAGTGAGGTGGGGGTTGGTCTCTTCTCCCAAGTAATTAGTGATAGGACGAGAGGCAATGGCCTCAAGTTGTGTCAGGGGAGGTTTAGTTGGATATTAGGAAAAATGTCTTAACTGCAAGAGCGGTCAGACATTGGACCAGGCTGCCCGAGGAGGTGGTGGAGCCCCCATCCCTGGAGGGGTTCAAATAATGTGTAGGTGTGGCACTTCAGGACATGGTTTAGCAGGCGTGGTGGTGTTGGGTTGACGGACTTCATGATCTTAAGGTCTTTTCCAACCTCAATGATTCTGTGATTCTCCCCAAGAAGTCCCCTGAGTGCATAGCACATGCTCTTTGGGGGTCTGTAGGTGAGCAAAACCTGGTGCCCTCTCACCAGCACCCCTGGGTGAGCAGCACAGGAGAAAACCAGGGGAGTTCCTCCCTGGCTGTATCTCCGTGCTGGAGATCCACCTTCGGACCCGTGATGGGAGAGTGGCTGGAGTGGCCTCCGCAGCTCTTGTCCCATCAAGGCTCGCGTCCTCCGCCGTGTCACACTGTGACACGTGCCCAGCTTCAGGCCCCGCGCCAGGCAGCACTGAGCCAGACCACGCGAGGGCCTGGCCTGGCACCTAAACGCAATTAAAATTAAAAAAAAAAAAAAAAAATTGTTTTCCTTAGCAGAACGAGGCAGGAGGAGCTGCAGCCTTCTGCCGTTATTATTGAATTCTGGTTTTTGTGCCTTAACTCTTGCTGTTTGCTGTGGCTGACGCCAGCTTCACCTCCTCACGGTGCCTGTGAGGGGTTGCTGGAGTGGCCACGGCTCTCCAGTGCTCCCAGTGCTGCCCCAGCATCCTCTGGGCGTTCTCCTACAGAAAGGTGAAAACATCTGCTGGAGGTTTCACTACTCATAAACAAACCACATGGTGAGGACACCATTTGACTTCTGAAGTAGCATCCTTTGCTAAAAGCTCTCATCTTGGGACGATCTTTCATTCGTTTTCTCCCCTGTAATTTTGTTCAGTAGCTTTCCCTGCCATTTTCGTGCCAGCCGTGTCCCCCTCCCATGGACGCTGTCCCCTTCCCAGCAGACCCCACGTGAAGTGGAAGGGGACAAAGACACAGGGCATAATCCTGCTGCCTCTCCACTTAAGGGCAGCAGCGTGATTGAGCAAATGAACCTTTTTTTTCCGTGTATATTTACAAAATCTTCCATCAGGGGTTATGAATCTTCAAGGGGATGGAGGAAAGGATACGGTAAAAAGTCAGTGAGGGGGTGGAGGAAGCACAGGCCATTTTCAGGGTGATATCTGCACTGGTGCAGGACTCAGGAACCAGGAGGTCGTTGTGTCAGGTTGGTAAAGCTGTCACCTAGCTTTACTGACAGCAGAGGTGGGCTCCTGGGGAGGAGGGAGCAGGAGCCACTGGCCACGTTGCCCGGAGGTATCACAGGTGACCGGGAACGTAGAGGATGCTGTTGGGTACCACAGGGATGATGCATCCTGCCAGCTTACCATTAGATTTTTAACAACCATAAAGGAAAAATAGTTTTGCAACAAGTCACAGGTAAAGTTGCTGAAGTTTAGGTTTGGGAAGTTTATTTCAAGTCAAAAAAAAAAAATAAAATAATCAGACACTTCTTCCAGTTACACCAAAAGATTTTGGACCTTATAAAATATTTCCCGAGAAGGCCCTGCTGAATTTGTTGTGACAGGGATCCCAGAAGAGCTTTGTGGTTTGGGTTTGTAATGGAAATCTTAGTCACCTTAGATAGCTTTTGAATTACAATCATAATTTATGGACAGCGTGACTCCAGTAGTGTTCTCATGTATTTTCATTTAACAGCTCTGCAAATACTAGATTTGGAGCTTGTAGCAGCTGGAGTGGAGTACCATCCTAATTTATGTTGGGCTAGGTTCAACCTCCTGTGAGTCTGCTGAACCCGTTCACCCTTCATTTCCCCTCCTGCTCCAGTTATGTTTCCTAATATTCTGGTTTCCTCCTCCCATTTCCTTCCTGCTCCAGGCCTTGGCTCGCTGCCCTCTTTCATCTGCCTGTCCTCGGAGCCAGCCGCTGCCCTCCTGCTCGCGCGTGCCCCTGCCTCCCCGGCCCCCCGCAGAAACCCGCGTCGACAAACGGCCTTTTTGGTTTCCCTGCACGGGAGGAGTCCCCGTGGCATCTCTTCTTGTACCTTCATCACCCTGCAGATGGGCTTGGGCAAGTAACTCTGTGTTTTCCTACGATTTTCCAAGGCAAACTTAAGCAGCACTATACGGAGAGACCGGCACCAGAGGTTTCATTAATAATTGCTGGGGATGGATTTGGCCCGTTACCTCTGCCCGTGCTCCAGCTCTGCAATATTTCCGTAGTCCGACTGGCTTCGTTGCAAGTAAACACAGCACCCAGCCAAGCCGAAAGGGCTTGTCGTGGCCATGTTGTCTCGGAGATGCTGGGATTGATGCCAACTGCCAAGTCATTTTGCAAATGATGCTGCTGCGTGCGGCTCTTCGGATGCTCCTTGGTCGCCGAGCCGTTCGAAGGCTCAGCCCGAGTTTGCAGAAGCAGCCCTGGCCCTGATGGGGGTTTCAGGCTGGGATTCTGCAGGCAGAAAGCACAGCTCAGCAAAGGACTGGGTTTGAAATTTGCTGGCCGAAAGTGCTTCATACGGTCAGGAAGATCCCAAGTATTTTGGGGTATTTCCACCCCGTAGTCTGATGTGTGACAGGATGGCTCCGTAGGTCCCGTGAGCGGCGATACTCTGCCCTCTCGCCTGAGCCCCCAGCGAGCTTGCCCTGTTCAGGCTGGCGACAGCGTGTGATTTGCCTAATTCCTTTTCTAAGAGCAGCCTGTGTATCTGCAGCACAAAAAAAGGTGATGTTGTCACTTGTAAAAGGTCTGGTACGATGCGCGCTGAGAGACTTTTGCACCCAGACAAGAAATTTCAGGGGGTAACAAGAACTTCCAGAGTTCTTGAGCATGAACCCTCTTTAAATCCAGGTGAGATTTCTAAAAAAATCTAAAATCTTGCGCTTTTTTTTTCCTGGGTTTATCCTGGCCTTCGCTCTGCCCTCTTCTCCCTGTGCTGCAGGGGTTGGTTAAAATCCCGCAGAAGCAGTGGGTACCCGACGCGTGCCCACGAGCCGGGGCTCACAGGGGTGAAGCCCCATGGGTTCACCCCCAGACCAGCCACGTAGGGTCACACCGAGGGGCCGTCTTGCACCCTTCCCACAGCCCCAGCCATATCCACATGCTCAGAAAATAATATAAAAATAGGAAAAGCAAGTGAGGCTTCCCTAGCAGACTTCCCCAGCTCTTCCCGAGGCAGAGGCGATGCCCTTGCACATCCCCGCTGCGGGGAGCCGAGGCGGTGGATGGGGATGCGCAGGGGAGCAGCCCTCCCCATCCCTGACCCCCGCCAGCAACCGGGGGACCCCCCTGCAGCACCCCTGGGCTGAAGACCGGTGGTTTCACCTCCTCTGCCCGCTCCCCGGGTCCGCCGGCATCTGCGCCGGAGCTGCCGTGTGCGTGCCGTGTGCCGGCCGAGGCGGAGCGGGGCAGAGCGTGACCTCTACTCTTATTAAAAGGCACTGACCTAATTTAACTGATGGATCTCTGGATTTACGTGGGCTGGCCACGGAATAGGCTGGCACTGACCAGATTAACTACAATTATTTGGGATTTACAGAGACTGTTTGCAGAATAAACTGGCACTGAGCAGATTAACTAACTAAAATAATTTGGGATTCGGGCAGACTTCCCATGGCAAATAGACTGACACAAATAAAATTAAGAGGGGGCCAGGGGAAATACATTTGTTCTGCTTATTCATTGCAGTTAAAATTTCTGTATTCCCTCCTTCCACAGATCTGTCTTTTACCTTGTCCCCCAAACAAATAAAAGGTATTAAGTATATGGAGCGATCAATCCTTCCTACCATCCCCGCCATGATCAAACACAATAAGAAAACAATTACAGATGGGTCGTTTACTCCAGCATACTTGCAATCTTTTGATTTTATTTGTTGTTGCTGTTGCCCTTGGAGACGCTAAGCACGCCCTGCTCTCCTGCCTGCAGCCGCCCAACGCTGCTCCTTCGCCTCCCGGCACACGGCGTTATTACCGTGATTTACGAGCCGGGACCGATGAGGAGCCTGTTGCGGGGCCTGGGGGCTGAGCTCACGAGAGCCATGTGGCGAGGCCAGGGCTGGGGTGGTGGGCACAGACCCCCTGGGGTGTGGGACCCCCCTGGGATGTGGGGCATCGCATGGGTGCGCATCACCGGACCCTGGCAGGTCAGTGCCCGATCCGGGGGCTGATGCTGCTGGAACACATCCCTGGAGGGAGGGGATGCAGCGGTGGGGGGGGGGGCACGGCCGCCTCGCCTCAAACCCTGTGCCAGGGGGATGGCCAGACCCCAAACTCCACGGGTACCGGCAGGTCTGGCTCGGGGGAGGCAGCCACCCCATCTTCCCCTGTGCCCCCAAGCCCAGTGCGGGGCTGTCCCGGCTGGAGCTGCCCCCGGGGGCCGGCTTGGGGCTGGGTTCCCCACTTCTTCTCTCCAAGTCAAATTTTCACATTGGGCTTTTGCAGAAATCCTCTTTATTCTCATGGCTCACCCTCGCCACGGCTATTTTAACAGCTTTTTTTCTTTCTGTTTGCTGCCTTTTTGTTTTTCCTCGTTGCGTTTTCCTGGCAGGGAATAACCTCGGGATACTGACGGGCCCTGCTCTGAAAAAACAGGCTCTGTGTGCGTCGCCTGAGCATTTCCGAAAGGGCTGGGGAGAAAATCCAGCAGCACGAAGCAGGCTCGAAACAACGCCGAGCCACATCTGTCACTACAGCAAAGCGTTTCGCTGCTTTGCAGAGCCGCAGACATCCCCAGCTAGGTTAAGAAGAGTGTCTGGGGGGAAAAAAAAATAAAAAAATACAAAAATACAAAAATAAAAAAATAAAAAAATAAAATAAAAAAATAAAAATCCCCTCGCTGGATCTAAACCACCCAGGGTACAGCGGGGAGACCACAAGAAAGCTCTGGGAGAGCTCTCCGCGGCCGGCGACGGTGCGGAAGCGGGGAAGAACAGATGTGTGTCAAAAACCGCGCGGCGGCCTGCCGCATCCCACAGTGCCATCTAGCGCGGTCCAGCCCGGCGGGACCCGGCCAGCGGGCTGGCGCGGGTGGACGTCCAACCGGCCCAACCGTTGGCTGGGCACCCGTGGGTGGGCACCGCGTGGAGCCCCGCCGGGGTTCACTCGTGGGAAAGCGGCGTTTTCCTTGGCGGGGATGGCGAACGCGCTCGGTGCTGGCGTTTGGTGAACTCAGCCGGTGCTGCTTGCTCTGCCGGGGAGAACCCGGGGGTGGTTTGGAGGTGGGAGACGCGCTTGGCACCCCGTCATCGGGCAGAAGCGTGGGGCGGCGGAGGGGAGGGAGGATGCTCTGCCCCGCTCTGCCCTGCCACGGCATGCTGGCGAAGCACCTCGCTCCCCGCTTCCACGGAGCCGGGGTGCCCAGCCCGCTCAGCCCACGGCGGCAACGGCCACGGGATGGAAACCGGCAGAAGGAG
>Ga0065711_1048440_pt1 | contig 11806 bp, 11 predicted proteins | sample Hoacrofraction12_FD_59098 | JGI IMG/M metagenome (GOLD analysis project Ga0065711, IMG submission 59098) | Hoatzin crop microbial communities from Cojedes, Venezuela - Epithelial fraction 12 v2 (version 2) | ecosystem: Host-associated > Birds > Digestive system > Esophagus > Crop | place... | reverse complement strand
TTTAATCACTAACTCTCGTAAGCCACTGAAGAAGCCACATAATGAAAGAGCGCATTGGGGGTGGGGAGAAATGAGTATCTTTCTTGTCCTGTTTTACTTTGGAGCATTGACCAAAGGGGTTGGTTGAGTGGGGTGTGAATGAGGCTGTCTTTCTGTGGTTTGTGTGTTGTAACAGATTAACAAATGAGAGCTTTGCAAATGTGTGATGTGAACAAGGTGAAAAGGCTTTAGTCCCTTTCTTACCTTGCAAAATATGAACAGACGTATTTTGGCTTGGGTAAGTTGGGTGGCCTTGTGGGAGAAGGCTTGATTTCTGAGGATTTTCTGAAGCAGCAAGTTTGTTTATTTGCTGTAATTCCATCATTTGTTTTACAGTTTTGCAGGGTTGGATTAAAAGTATTTATAAATTATTTAAGAATACTGACTTTCAAAGTGTTTTACTAAAATAGATCCTGAGAAATGTTTTGGCGGATTGGAAGATGTTAACAGCTTAAAAATTCTAGTGTAATAGAACAGATAACTCTGCGTGGATCTTTTTTTTTTCAATACACTTCTTATTTCCTTGTTTTTTCAAGAAATATGGATTAGCATATATGAATATGTTGTCTTGTTTGCTTACTTGTATTTAGTTTTAGCAATAACGTGAACTATTGTGAACTTTTTCTCTCTATGGTATGTTGTACCACCTGAAGTCCACTTCAGAGAGCCTTAGACAGCCTTGATCTCATGGATTATTTTAAATTTGGCTAAATAGGCAGGTTTACTAAGAGGTTACAGGAGATAGCTAGGACTTTTGGAGGAGGTTCAGTTGTCTTCATGCTAATGTGGATTTTTTTTTTTTATATACTGTTTTAGCAAACAATAATTCTCTATTTGTCAGATGTGAATTTAGAAAATGCAACACTCGGAGAGTTAAGGTGTCTATAGTTCAGTTTGTCACCTTTCATCCATAACCCCATTTTCTGTGCTTTTTGTCATGTTCATATGACAGGACAGTGGTCGCGTGGTTGTACAGCTTCCCATCTTCAAGAATGCTACATCTAAATTTCCTTAAGCTTAAAAAAATACTGTATGTGCAGTGATTATGTCAAGGCCAGCTAGGGAAATTATGGTAGTCAATGAAGTATAAATTTATAGCTGAATTTTCTAATTTCTTATACTATAAAATTGGGAGTTTAGTTATACAAGTTTGACAGTATAGTACTTGAGGAGCATAAAGATCATTAATACAAGCTTTTGTGGATAATGTGAAATGAAGTTAGTATCTCTTTTCAGAGTATGGGAGCTTATTGTGAGTGACTATGCTTAGTCAATGCACACCCGATCCTGAATTATTGAATAGTGACTTTCTTTAGTTAGTTTGTTTACCTGAACAGTAATGCTTTCTCCACCATGAGTAGAGCAGGAGCTTTGAAAGTTATTAAAATTAAACTAGTTTATTAAAATAGTTTATTCAGAACTGTGGAGTTGTAGTGAGAAATAGTTGATACACAGGGCCATGATCTTCTGACTCTCTAAAAGTGGAAAAGTAAGGAAAAATCCTTTTATTCAGAATTGACGATTACAATCTCTCTATCGAGTTTTATTTCCTTTTTGTGGTTAGAGCCCTCCTTAACACTGCAGTTTTATTTACATCGGTGAAAAGGACAGTCTCGAAAAAGTAGTTTGAAAATCTCTGATAGTGCTGTTGCATGCAGTCATTACATATTGACTGAAGAATCCATTCTCAATTATGTATTTCCCCTTCCCTTGTTTTGTGTTTGAGATGGAATATGTAGGGGTCTGTGTTAGTTTGTTTTAAATCATGTTGCCATATAGATTGTCAAATGCAAGAGTTTAGCTCAGAAAACCACTAATGGAATCTGAAATACTCTAATAATTTTCTAGTTTTACAGTGTTTCTTCTCTTTAACCACATTTTGATATTGCTCATCCAGCCATGCCTGTAAATACAGCTTTAATTTGCCTAAACTAAAACAGTTGTTAATTTAGGTACTGTTACTGGACAGAAATTTTTATGATGGACTTGATAGCATTAATACTGTATATGTTATCTCTCTGACTGTGTGTCTTTGTATTATACAAAGAGAACTGACAAATGTATAATTTGAAAAACAATTTGAGTACCAGGCAGAAAAATCTCCAACTGGCAGGCAGTCGAGCAGTGACTACTAACAAAAAATGTCCCTTCCAATTCCTAAAAAATAGCCTTTCAGAATATTTGATTATTTCCGTATGATGTCAGTTGCCTTTCAGGCTGTGTTCTCAAACTGTGGAGGACATGTCTCAGTGTCTTGGAAATACTTTTTTTTTTTTTTACTTCATAAGGATTTGTCTATTCAGCTGAATGTATTAAACGACTGAGATAGATAGTATGAGACCAGATCTTGATATTAACGGTAATCATGTTACTCTTCTCCGTACTTCAAGTTGCCTGTGTGGTATAATTTCTTAGCTTTTCAAGTCTCTAGCTTGAAGAGCAAGTGTAAACAAGATGAGATGACGTAGAAGGTGGTATGAGTATAAAAGGAAAAAACCCAAAGCTTTGCAACTTTTTGAAGTTTCCAGCACCTCATCAGCAGAGAGCATTTCTGCATCCTTTGTCTAGTCAGATATCCTACGCAGCTTATACAGCATGTGCCTTATGACTCTTGAAATTGGATGACTGATATTAAATTGTTAAGAAGTCCATTTCTCTGCCTACTGCTTGAGAGATCTTGGTCACATTGGGGCGGAAATCCTGACAGTGAGAAGCAAATTTTTTTTAAGTCAGCCACTAGAATTGCAATACACTATTTTTTGGAAATTATACAAAAACTTGCAGTTTTAAAGAAAGTGTTCTTACAGTCTGTCAGTTGAGCTTTGCCTTAACCATATATTTTGAATTTAACTTTGGATTTGCCCTTTGCTTAGGATGTCTCACTGAATTCCTGTGTGAGGTTATACCTTGGACAAACTGTACCTTGATCTCAAAAACGGTTGGTGGTACTTGATTGAGGCAGTCTCAAAGATTCTCTCAGTTTCTATAGCCAAAGACTGACTTACAATGCTTGCTCAGTTTCTCAGAGCACCAGTTGCTGGAACATGCAGGCTGGAACTGATAAAAGCGAGGAAAAGCTTTCTTAGCTGACCTAGGCAACGAAACTACTTTTCAGAGGGTTTAAAACCACCATCAAGTGGTCTAAGTTTATGAATTAACTGGAAAAAAAAATAATTAAGAGCTTTCTTCAGGGAGGAAGTCTTAAAGGCACAGGAGCAGGCTGTCCCCGTGTGCCGCAAGACAAACTGGCCTGACTGAACAGGGAGCTCTTGCTAGGACACAGGAAAAAAAGGAGGGTCTACCACTTATGGAAGAAAGGGCAGGCGACTCAAGAGGAGCACAGGGGTCTCGTTAGGTCGTGCAGAGAGGAACTTAGAATGGCAAAAGCCCAGCTAGAGCTCAGGCTGGCCACTGTTGTAAGGGACAACAAAAAATGTTTTTACAAATATATCAACAACAAAAAGAGGGACAAGGAAGATCTCCATCCCTTATTGCATGCGAGGAGGAGTATTGCCACCAAGGGTGAGAAAAAGGCTGAGGTACTTAATGCCCTCTTTGCCTCAGTCTTTAATGATCAGACTGGTTATTCCCAGGGTACTCAGCCCCCAGTGCTGGAACGTAGGGAAGGAGAGCAGAATAAACCTCCCATAATCCAGGAGGAAGCAGCTAGCAACCTGTTATGCCACCTGGACATTCACAAGTCCATGGGGCCGGATGGGATCCACCCAGCAGTGCTGGGGGAGCTGGCAGAGGAGCTGGCCAAGCCACTCTCCATCATCTATCAGCAGTCCTGGCTAACAGGGGAGGTCCCAGATGACTGGAGGATTACCAGTGCAATGCCATCTACAAGAAGGGCTGAAAGGAGAATCCTGGGACCTACAGGCCTGTCAGCCTGACCTCAGTGCTGGGGAAGGTTATGGAGCGATTCATCCTGAGTGCGCTCACTGGGCATGTGAAGCACAACCAAGGGATCAGGCCCACCCAGCATGGGTTCATTAAAGGCAGGTGCTGCTTAACACACATCTTCTGTGACCGAGTGATGCACCTAGTGGATGAGGGAAAGGCTGTGGATGTTGTCTGTCTGGACTTTTGTAAGGCCTTTGACACTGTTCCCCCACAGCATCCTCCTGGAGAAACTAGCTGCTCATGGTTTGGATGGGTGTACTCTTCGCTGGATAAAGAACTGGCTGAATGGCCGAGCACAGAGAGTGGTGGTGAATGGAGTTAAATTCAGCTGGCGACCGGTCACGAGTGGTGTCCCCTAAGGCTCAGTGTTGGGTCTGGTCTTGTTTAACATCTTCATTAATGGTCTGGATGAGGGGATTGAGTGCTCCCTCAGTAAGTTTGCAGATGACATCAAGCTGGGCGGGAGTGTCGATCTGCTCGAGTGTAGGAAGGCTCTGCAGAGGGATCTGGACTGGATCGATGGGCTGAGGCCAACTGTGTGAGGTTCAGCAAGGCCAAGTGCCGGGTCCTGCACTTGGGTCACAACAACCCCATGCAACACTACAGGCTTGGGGAGGAGTGGCTGGAAAGCTGCCTGGCGGAAAAGGACCTTGGGATGTTGGCTGACAGCTGGCTGAACAGGAGCCAGCAGTGTGCCCAGGTGGCCAAGAAGGCCAACAGCATCCTGGCTTGTATCAGCAATAGTGTGGCCAGCAGGAGTAGGGAGGTGATCATGCCCCTGTACTCGGCACTGGTGAGGCCGCACCTCTAGTACTGTGTTCAGCTTTGGGCCCCTCACTATCAGAAGGACGTTGAGTTGCTGGCGCATGTCCAGAGAAGAGCAATGAGGCTGGTGAAGGGTCTAGAGAACAAGTTTTATGAGGAGTGGCTGAGGGAGCTGGGGTTGTTCAGTCTGGAGAAGAGGAGGCTGAGGGGGGACCTTATTGCTCTCTACAACTACCTGAAAGGAGGCTGTAGTGAGGCGGGTGTTGGTCTCTTCTCCCAGGTAACTAGCTATAGAATGACAGGCAGTGGCCTCAAGTTGCATCAGGGGAGGTTTAGGTTGGATATTAGGAAAAATTTCTTTGCTGAAAGAGTGGTCAGGCATTGGAACAAGCTGCCCAGGGAGGTGGTGGAGTCACCATCCCTGGAGGTGTTTGAAAAAACTGTGTCGTTGTTGCACTTTGGGACATGGTTTGGTAGGAGTGGTGGTGTTGGGTTGTTGCTTGGATTTGATGATCTTAGAGGTCTTTTCCAACCTATGATTCTATGATTCTTTGCAATAACGGTGTTTTGCTTTGTCTTGGGCACTACCTAACATGGGATCTATTCTAGATTGAACTCTGTTGCTCGTAGAGCTTTGTGTGATTGTGAATAGTGTAGAAACTGACACGGCCTATGATTCTTACTGTTCAGGAAAGAAAAAACAGTAGAGAAAAATGTTGCATATGAAAATGTCATAGTATTAAAAATTTGAAGTTCATTCAGTAACAGCAAAATACTGAAAGCAGTTATTAAAGCACTGTTCTTCCAAGCCAAATTTGTGGTTCACTGATAGCTACTGTCCTTGTTTTTTAAATCCTTTTCAAATTTACTTCTGCAAAAATCTCCATGTGACCAAGGAATAGCAGAAATCATTCTCTTGCACAGGTGTTGCAAAACTTTGAGTAACCTAAGCGACTTTTTACAGGTCAATTAATACCTCAGGAGCTTCCATCCCATACAGAAGGCTGAAGTATGCTTTCTCTATCATATGAGACTGAGGAACTGCCAGTGGTACACTGGTGGTCACCTTTTTTAAATGACCTCTCTTTTCCCTCTGGTGTGTCTTCTTAACAGTACAAAAGAAGTACCATGAATGCCTACATTAGCACAAAGTGTAGTAATGCATCGAACTGAGGCCAGCTATTTTCTTTAGCTTTGCTTTCTACTCTATTCGGTGAACAGCCTGACATCCAACGCCAAATTTTTTCATCTTTTGATACTACAACTTTCAGATTGCACATGTGTTCAAAATTATCCCTTTGTAAGCAAGGGGAATAAAAGTAACAAAACCAAACCATATCAGAAGTTGCAGACTTTGAAAGTGCTTGTTCTCAATAAATTTGATCATGTGTTTAATGTAGTGATGTTAATTTCCAAAAAGATGAAAAGGCGAGAGAAGTGTAAGGGTGATGCCGTTGTACAAGCTTTATTCCTCATTCACAGGATTCAAGTGTAAGACTTTTTTGCTGAAGGCTGGATATAACTACCTGCAGTTCAATAGACAAGGGCCTCTCCCTGTCCACCACATCTCATATTAGTCATGCATCTTGGCCTACCACCTTCTAAAACTCAGACCACTTTCTGCTCCTTGACAGGCCAGTGAACAAGTCTGCAGGGCCCATAAATATCTCTGATAAATATTGCCACTCAAGCCCAGGCTTTACTTGCCTCTTCATAAAAGTGCTACTTGTTTCCCAATATTTACTACTGCTGTTATTTGTGAATCATTAATCATCTTGGGTCATTAAGCTTTTTGAAGAGAATTACCTGACAGTGTTGGAGGCATTGCCAGAATGTTCCTGAAGTTTCACCCAGAAGCTGTTACTGCTTTGAAGACTTGTATGCAAAATTTGGAGTTGGAGGTCAGGCTGTCCACTGAATAGAATTCAAGTTAAAGAAGAGCTTGCCCCTAATATCTGAAGTAGGAACCTGTACAAAATGAGCCATTTTCAGTGGACAGTAAGGATTAAATTTGAAGTGTGCTGTGTGTTCACGAGTGCTCTCTACACAATGTTAACGTAGAGGGTTAACATATACACAGATGTTTTAGACCTCAATTATGAGTTGTTTTCAGACAGTGTATTCAGTAGACCAGAACTTCCAATGAACTGCTAGGGGCTTGTTGGCAAGCGAAACATCAGCTGGAGTTTGAGTTTGTTTGGTTCTCCAGAGACCACCAAAAGTGAATTCTTGTGCAGTGTAAAAAAAGAAATTGCGATAATTTTGCTGACTTCGCAGTCGGCAGTAGTAGTAACTTTGTGACATCTTAGGTGTTTTTTTTTGTAGTAGTACCTGTGAAAATGGCCAGAGCTTCCCCTGTTGTTACGCTGCTGTGTTGCAGAACACTAGAAGGTAAAGTTTTGTGGATTCTGCAGAACAGCATGATATGAAATCTTCAGTGTCACAAGTCTATTTGAATAGTGCATGTTAAGGTGATTGTATGTCTTTATTTTGATGTGGATGCAGTATATGGTGTTAATTTAAATCCAGCTTATTTTACATTGTTCTTGAACATGATGTTTGACATACTGATGCTTATCACTATATTGTTACCCTACCAGAGGTACAGATAATGCTATGATTGTACTAGAACAGCTGAAGGCTTTTGTCAGGTATGTGGGACAGGTAGACTGTTTGACAGTGGACTGGACATTTGGATGTGAGTGTTTGAAGTGGCCAATTTTTCCATATAGACCAACTCTTGGTAAGATTGTAGCAACAGGTGAAACAAAATATTACCTGCTTTAGATCACCAGATCCTCTCTGTAGTACTTGGAGAAGACAGGTCTTTCATTAGAGAGCCATTTTTGTCATTGATGATCAAGTTCCCATGACCTTTCTCTGATTGTTATTGTTTTTTCTTTGTAGCTTTTTGCCGTATGTATCTGGGATCAGGTACACATCTCAGGTTTACATTATGACGGAATAAAATTTAAGAATTTTTAAATACTGGTAGACTGGATGGAAGAATTCAGCACATCTGTGCACTCAAGGATTACATCACTTTCTTACCACTGTCTCTACTAATACTTACACTGACACACTACAGCATTCATCTCCTCTCCTGAGGGAGCAGAAGGAGCAGAATTAATCCTGGTTTTTCTTGGCGTTTCTGTAGTAATATTTTCTCTTGATCTTTGAGTAAAGCAGTGGGGACAGTGTGGAAGGAAACCTGGCTAATGAATAGAACTGAGATAAAAGGAAAGCAGTAAGATGTAGAATAATTGAATTTGTGGAAAGATTTTTGCGAAATAGTATTTTTGAAAAGTTGCGTGTAGCAACAGTAGTAGGAAAGGAGCCATGTTTGGTTTTGCTTTAGCAGTTGAAAATGCACAGAAGGAGGCAAATGGAGATAAAGAAATGACTAGTGCCTTTCTCCTGTTTCTTAATCCAGCAGTTAATTGCATTATACATTTAAAATACAGATTTTTTTATTTTTTTTTTCCTGGCTACCCCCTTTCAGGAGAAGATTAGGTCATCTCATTCTTACCCTCCTATTTGTGTACTATATTGTCCTTTCTTGTTGAGATTAATAATGAATCAGAGACAGTGCTGTGAGAGCAGTATCTTTCAGTGGCAGTAAGCCACTGAAACAGCTGTTACATGGAACTTTATCCTCTGCTTTATGTCAGCACCTTCAGTGCTACTACTTTCACTCAGCATCTCTGATTCTTAGGTTATCCAGCACTAATTGTTTTGTATATTAATTTCTATTTACTATTCCTGTTTCCTGATACTTTAATTTAGTCATGGGGCTAACTTTTGTCAACTGAGCATGCTACTTCTTGCTCCAGTTTTTCTGTTTATGTACACAGTACAATAAGCTGTTTAAATTAATTTATATTGTGAATGATCTAAAATAAAAATACATGAATGACAGTGGAGTGATTCAGACTCCTGCTTCAGTGTCTGTAATCCAAACTTACAATATGAAACACATATTTTGATAAAATTACCATGCTAATGCAAAAGTAAATGAAACAGAAAGCTTCCTGATGTATAAAGCATATATTTTCTAGGACTAAACTTCCACTGTCAAAGTATGACAGCATAATGGTTTTGTATATTGACAGAGGCATATTTATACTTCTGCCATGTATCAGTTGCAAAGCTGCAGGAAGTCACGTGCAGTTACCATAGCTCAGCTGATGCACAGTAGCCTGAAGAAAAGCCCTAAGCCATAATATTGATAGTGTATAGATAGAGGAAATCTTGATGACCTCAGTTCTTGTACTGAACTAAACTAAAACTCATTCAGTGATTCATCAGGAAAATAATAAAAAGCATTCGTGATAAACAGTTTTCAGAAGTGGTGAAAGAGTAGCTCATTATCTTAGCTGTGTGACTGCCTTCTAAACCAAAAGTTGCAGTAACCTTTCAGTCTCAGGAAAGATGGGATAATTTGTGGGTACGTAAAGTAGGTAAATACAGTTATGCTTACAAGTTTATATAAATAGGGTATATAAGTTGTACCTTGTGTACAACAGTCAGCAGGTGTTCTGTGCTTTTCAAGGAGGATGTCCTTCAACAGAGATTTCAGGATGGAGAACTCAAAGGAGCTATGATGAGTCTAGGAAATGTACTTTGTATACAGAAGACAGAACAAAGCATTTGATGATTGATGTGAAAGGGGCAAACGGTAGAGGGAGCTGGCCTTATTGACAGTGTGGAGGACGTGGAATGAAGTGTAATATGAGGCTGTGTAAGTGATATGTAACATTGAGCAGGAAAAACCATGCAAAGTCATGCAGTTGTAACATTGTGGAGTAGGGGTGGAAGCTGGTTTAAGATACAAGATGAAAAGGTGGACTCAGAATGCCCTGAAGATGGGGAATTTTACAAAACAAATTAGTTTTGTAACAACAAATTATGCTGTGGGCCATGAAGACAAAATCAGTCTGAAACCAGAATGTAGATGACACAATCATTTTAAAAAAAAAAAAAGAGATGCTGAGAAACTGGAGTGAGTGCGACAGAGGTCTGGTAAGGGGGTTGGAGCATGAAATATAGGAAGACAATCTGAGGTAGCTGGAATTGTTTACCCTGGTGAAGAGAAAGCTAAGAGGGATTGAAATGCTGTCTCTAACTAGCTAATGAGCATTGATACAGAAGACAAGGCAAGCTCCTCTGAAGTGCACAACAAAAGAAGCAACAGCTGCTGTTGCAGCAAAGGAAATACTGATTGGATTTAACAGGGAAAAAATTCACAGTGAATCTCAATCCTTGGAAGTATTCAGAACTTGACTGGGAAGGCTCTTAGTAGCATGACATAACTTTTAACTTGGTCTTGCTTTGAGCAAAGGGTTGGTCCAGAGGTCCCTCTGAGCCTAAATAGATCCATGATTTTGTGACAACTTCTGTTTAGAATCATTATCTATACTTGTGTAGCAACAAGAGTTATTGAAGGTAAGCATTGTTAAAATACTGCACCAGTTAAACCTTACTTGGATGAGGTATTCAATACAACCCAAGCATGAATGTAATGTTTCATTTAAGCACAGTACTTGTAAGTTATTCTCCTGTCTAAGATCAGTTATGTGGCACCTTGCGTGGATTTGATGAAATATTTCAGTTAGTTCAAAAAGTTTGATCTAAAAGGCAGATTTTAAAATGCAAAATGTGTTTTCAAATTTCTGTATCTAATTTACTGTATTTGCATATTCAGTTTTAAAAATTCCATGTTTAAATGATGAAAGAAAGAGTGGGAGTGGTTGTACTAAAGTATCTTGCAAAGAGGTGTTTCCTACAGGGTGTTACTCAAAGCAATCATAATTACAAATTCAGTTTCTTTGTAATATTTATATTCTTTGTCTCCTGTTCCTATGGACAGAGGTTTTTTGTAGACAGAGGCTGTTGTATAGTGTTAACTCAGTGTTCTTTCACAGTAGTGATATTTAAAGAATATAATTTCATCTTTTCTAAAGAACATATTTTATTCTTCTGGCTACTGAAAGGTTCTGTGCTGGTACAGGATCTCATTTTGTGGGTAAGTGCAAGAAGGAGTGCACTTCTGTTGTAAATCAGTGTTAAACATTATGAGATTGTTAGTAGTAAATACAAATCCTGAAGATGGATCTACAAGCTGGCTAAAGTAGCAGATTTGTTAAAAAGCCGTGAATAAAAAAATAAGTTAATTTTATCACTTATGTATGTAAAGTTGATAGTACAAGGAAGGATGGGAATACCTGTCAAGAAAAATTTCATGACTTTGAGAGCTGCAGAAACAGAAGTAGGATGAAATTTAAGTGCCAAATGTTGATACGTTTAGAGATTCATTACTAGGTTTTCTCCTGTAAGCAGACAACTTTTTGTCTGGATATGACAGAGGAACATCTGTGTATATTAATATTATTACAAAATACCTAATCAGTCATCAGTAAAATGAGACTATTAAAAAGCATATGCAGTTTTTGAATCTATCAGGCGAGGTATGTATGTGTAGAGGTATTAAACTATCAGAATTGTGCATTGAGGTTGCATTGGTGCACAGTTCCTTTTGTGCTCGGAAAAAAAAAAGATAATCAGAAGGTATCAAATGTAGCAGTTAGTAAGAAGATAGGGAAAATTTGTTTTATGTGAAAACTTACTTTGTAAGAGGACACTCTCAGCATAACTTACAGTGCAGCAGTCTGAACTAATTTGTTTACATGGCTTCTGGGCAACAGCTGGCTCATGTCCAACTAACTTGGAGTGTTTACTGAGTGGTGCTCTTAATATTTCACCTATGCATGCAGTGATTCCCAAGCTTTTATTCTCTCGTTCCATTTCTGAGCTGTGACTGCTTTTTTTGGAAGTGATGCTCCTGCTGTTAAGTTTATCAGATCTGTAAACTGCTTGTGTTCTACAGCTCCATCTTTAGAGAATTGCTGAGGGATGGTGCAAATAAGCTCTCTAAACATCGTGGAAGGGTTCACATCTGGAAGGGAGAAGAGCTGCAGGCAAAGATGATGCAGAAAAAAGGGTACATAAACTGGTAATAATAATTTCAGTCTGGAAATCGATAGGAAGCTCTAAAATGCAAAAAAAAAAAAAAAAAAAATTGAAATACTGGAATTGT
>Ga0065711_1048439_pt1 | contig 11806 bp, 8 predicted proteins | sample Hoacrofraction12_FD_59098 | JGI IMG/M metagenome (GOLD analysis project Ga0065711, IMG submission 59098) | Hoatzin crop microbial communities from Cojedes, Venezuela - Epithelial fraction 12 v2 (version 2) | ecosystem: Host-associated > Birds > Digestive system > Esophagus > Crop | place... | reverse complement strand
GGGGGGGGGAGGGGAGGGTGTTGGTCACTTCTGATTAATTGAGCTAAACCAGGGTTATTGTCCTTGCTGCTTTCCTTCTTGAAGGGCTGGGAGGTTTTATGGCTTTACTGTGTGACAGGCACGTTTTTCTGCTACAGTTGACAACACTGAAAAGAATCATAGTCTATAGTTCTGATGACTTTTTGTAATAATTGGACTCTGTGAAGACCATTAGTGATTTGAGAATGTCTGTTCCGCATTGTTGTCTTGCATGACCACCTGCTCGGACTGGTCCTACACAGTCTTGCAATATTGGAGGAAGCTTCAGGACCCTAAAGTAATTTAATTTGTCAGTGTGCATGTGTGTGTGTTTTCCATTGGGGTCTTTTAGTTAAACCAACTCTGGTTTAAGCGTATGTTATTTTGGGTCATGATGATAGAAAAGCTGGATTTCATCTAGATAGTTTCTTGCTGTAATAACGCTTGCTTTGTGCGTGGCTGTGAAACTCCTGTGTTTTTGTGTGTTTGCCATGATTAAACATTTTCCACTGATTTGTGCAGAAGCATGTTGGAAGACAGTCATACAAGCATTCTTTCATTTTCCACAGTCAGAACTCAAACTTAACTAAACTTGGAAATTTATTTTTATACACAGATGATGTTGACCCATTACTTCTGTAATGGAAACATCTGGCAGTTCATCTTCTATATTGTTTCAGAATGTCTAATTTGTTGCATACTATTTCATTCTTTAAAGTTTGAGAGGGAGATTTGTATGTGATGTCATCTTGCCATACTGGCTCGGTGATTGATTTATTTTTCTTCTGGAATCATTTGGCAAACTGTCTATTACGCATCAAGATGTTTCTTAAAGGTAGCTTTTCTTTTTGGTAACTTTTTTTTTTCTCCTTTTCAATGCTTTAAAGTTTTAATGATGGTGTTTTCAGATTCAGCAGGATCTGTCTTTGGGTGTCTGCCTGCCTTAGCAGGACTTTTTACCCCTGCTTTCCATTAGACTTATTTCCTGTATTTATGGGAGTATTGGAGGGAGTAGCATGGGTTGAACAAATGCCACAGAGAATCATTTTCTCTTAACAGTAACATCCAAGGTGACTGGAACTTATCTCTTAATTTTCTTGAACCACTCTTGTGGGGGGTCTGTTATGCACAGAGTGTAATCAAAAAATTAAAAATGACAAGTTTAAAATTCCAGAATACTGGTTGTGTCACTCTTCAGTCTCAGATCACACAGTGCATAATACATATCACTTTTTATTAAAGTGTGCATACAGAATTGCTCTTATGGGCAGCTTCATTTTTCCTTTGGATTTTCTCTGTGAATAAAATGCGGCCAGCCAACCATTTCTGTGTAGAATTGATAATTACGAAATTTAGTTGTTGACCAGAATCTTAGTGTTCTTACCAGAGGACCTAAAACCAGTTTTCATCTCAGTTCTTGGTTTTAAACCAAGATGATGGTTTTATGATTAGTTTATAAGGTTGTCCAAACAAACTTAATAAAACTTTTTTTAAACAAACAAACAAACCATGGAGTAGGCTTAATGAGTGCATGGTAATACTGTAACTGATAGCTGCAAAATAGTTGTATATAGCTGGATACTTTTTCGTTATTTTTGTAGAAAATTGAAATATTTCATCTGTCTAGTGCCACGTACAGAAACTTTCCTCTTGTTTTTGCTTTTGCTTGGTATCAAGGTTAGTGGAATTAAAGGGAAGAAAGTATAGCACCTCATCTGATTTAGCATCTGAGACTGAATTAATTATGCTCAGTGTCTTTACTTTTAGTTAGTGCAAAAGCTCTTCAAATTAGCTTTTTGAGTCAGGCTTTGTCTTTTGATAATTCTACCTCCTTCTCATTCTGTGGATATCTCCTGTTTTATTGAAGCATGGGGTGGGGTTTTTTTATTGTTTGGGAGTTCCTGAAATATTTTCATAAAACATCACATTTAACTTTTGTTTCTGGCTTGTAGGTATCCAGGAGAAATATTCTAGTTAGAAAGTGGACAAAGTGATTTAGATTCTCATTTGTATTTTAATTTGCTTGAAATTGATGTCCCAAGACATCTGCTTGAGATGCTCTTTGCTGTATACTGTTGCTGGATAGGAGAATAGCTTGCAAGATTTTAATACAAAATATCTGTTGTTTGAAGTTTAGAGCTTCAAGTTTAAAGTTAAAATACCAAGAAGGAATGATAAACTAGTCATGATGAATAAAAATGAGAAAAAAATCTAAATGTTTTGGCTGTTAATTTTAAACAATTAAAATTCTAGACGTCATTTTAAAGATTCAGTAGATTTGTATTATGTGGGAAACGCAACTGCTCTAAGTGTCTAAAGCAAAACTTTAGATATCTTGTGTATTTTATTTTCATACTGTTAATTAAAGTGTAATGTGATTAGCTGTACTATCACATTCGTGTAACTGAAGATGTGAATACTTAATTTGCAATCGTTTAGAGAGTTTGACAGAGTCATTGATGGGAGGTGTTTAAACATGTTGACCTGTGAATGGCAAAATTCTTATGGGTGTTTTTTATTCCAGGTAGGAGAAGACAAAGAGTGCACCGCCCTCGTTCTCCAATATTGGAAGAAAAAGATATCCCACCCTTGGAGTTTCCTAAATCCTCAGAGGACTTAATGGTGCCTAGTGAGCATATAATGAATGTTATTGCCATCTATGAGGTACTAAGGAACTTTGGCACTGTTTTACGCCTCTCTCCTTTTCGTTTTGAGGACTTCTGTGCTGCTCTGGTAAGTCAAGAGCAGTGCACACTTATGGCAGAGATGCATATAGTGCTTTTAAAAGCAGTTTTACGTGAAGAAGACACTTCAAATACTACCTTTGGACCTGCTGACCTCAAAGATAGCGTTAATTCCACTTTATATTTCATAGATGGAATGACGTGGCCAGAGGTTCTGCGGGTATATTGTGAGAGTGACAAGGAATATCATCATGTTCTTCCTTACCAAGAGACAGAGGACTATCCTTATGGACCAGTAGAGAATAAAATCAAAGTTCTGCAGTTCTTAGTGGATCAGTTTCTTACAACAAACATTGCACGTGAAGAGTTAATGTCAGAAGGTGTTATTCAGTATGATGATCATTGTAGGGTTTGTCACAAACTTGGGGATTTGCTTTGCTGTGAAACTTGTTCAGCTGTGTACCATTTGGAGTGCGTGAAGCCGCCTCTTGAAGAGGTACCAGAAGATGAATGGCAGTGCGAGGTCTGCGTAGCACATAAGGTGCCTGGAGTAACTGACTGTGTTGCTGAAATCCAAAAAAATAAACCATACATCCGACATGAACCTATTGGATATGACAGGCATAGACGGAAATATTGGTTCCTGAATAGAAGAATCATTATGTAAGTAAACTAATCGTTTAGTGTTTTCTGAACAACAGTATTGAATGTATTTTTAATATATCCTGTAAGTTGCTGTTGCCATCTTAAAATTGTCCTTTTTTTAGATGAGACCATTGCTTGCTGTTTTGTGTGTAGATTTCTAGAGGCCATGTAATTAATCCATCAATTTTCTGCAAAATAAATATTCTCATAATCTGTATATAAAAAGGGAGAAAAAACCCAGGGCCTCCAGCTTAATATTAACGTGCCTAAAACACATGGGCGTGAGGAAAAGAATGGGAATTTTAATGAGAACTTCCCAGTTTCTTGTAAAAGTTACTGAAAAGTAGTTTGAATCTCTTTGTGATGACATGGTGTGTAGGACACTAGATTTGGTATACTGTCACCTGTTTAGCTAGTATTTGGCTGTTAGATACTGGTACTGGTTTGATGGTTTGCCTTTGTAGCTTAAGACTTTTCACAGGCGTTCAAAGGTATTCACCATATCTATTAACTAGAAATGCAGAAAATGTTGTATGTGAACACTTCTGTAGGTGCAAAGAAAGTCAAAGTAACGAGAAATACCTGTCTTCAAGTGATCTTCTTATGTTTAACACAATTTCCTGTTGCTGGTTGGTCTTGAGATATTGATGTATCTCAAAACATTAATAATAGTCAAACCCTCGTTAGTTGGTGACATTGTGCCCTGTTTGTATTTTTTCTGAAAAGTTGAATCTGAAATTATAAAAATACTTCTACATTTTTCACAGGAAAATGGCTGAAGACTGTGTTTTGTTAGAAAAGACTATTCTTATGTAAACATCCTCATAATGGAGGAGAAACAGTATTTAAGTGAAACCAATGGTATTGTTAATTTAGGAAAAATAAAGGGATTTTACTAGATTTCTTGAAATACAATTTTCCATTCAGTATTGTGGAGAAAATAAGCCACAGCTGGATACCTTAACAGAATTTTGTACAAAACAGATTACAGTGAATATTAAAGAGACTAACCAGTGTCTTGAAAAGGGATTGTGAGGACTGTTGAAGGCATTACCTCTTGCAAACAAGACGCTTTGAAAGACTCATCTTAGTTCTTGAAATACAGCGCTCTTTCTCTAATGTATTGTTAGTTGATGCTTTAAGTATTAATTATTGCTGCTCTGTTTCCTGTGTTTTTCTTTCATGCTTGTAAAAAAAGAGTCCATGTTTGATTATTTTTAGTTTCCCTGGGTTATAAATGCAACAGCAGTGTCAAGTAATTTTGTAAAAGATGCAGGGAGTATTTTATACTCTTATCTTTTTTTTATAGATATACTCTGTGTTTATACTGAATCACGTGCTCTACAGTATGTGGTTTATCATTCAGATGGTTCAGCAGGATGTGACAGTCAGCCTGAAGCTCTTCATATCATTATTCTTCATTGCCTCATACACAATTTTCTACCTTCTGTTTCCAGAAGATGAGTTGAAAGTTTGATTTGCACAAAAAGCCTGATTGTGAAGGACATGTAACTGATATTCTTTTCGCTCAAGTTACCTATGCCTGAAGAACTTGGTCTCCTCTGCACAAGTGTTTTGTCTTTTCTTTCAAACTCTTCAGGAAGAGGTTGTTCTAAAGATGAGTTTGTTTCACTGTTTTACTGTACTGGCAGAATGATTATATTGTTTGCCATTAGAGGTCTGGGAATTAACATAAAAAAAAAAATCCAAAGTATCACTACTCAAGAGGTGATTTTAAGAGAAATAGACTTTTTTTTTTGTTTTGCTCCCGAATAAGTAGATAGGTTGGTAATTATTTTTGACTAAACTTGATCTATGAAACAATGTTGGGGTTTTTTTCCCAGTGGAGTATTTGATGTTCAGAAGGTTTTGGTACAGGCAAACTAAACTAAATCATGCAGGTGCTTTTTGATCCTTTGAAATCTACACATGTGAAAATTCTCTCTCTCTAGCACATTGGTAGTAATTTTAACTGCACTGGAACAGACATCTTCAGAGGTTAAATGGGTTATTTTTTTTTAAATGCTTTTGCATTCCTGTTAGTTTTATGAACGTACATTTTGTATCTTAACTGCAATTTATTTAAAGAGATAATACATCATTATTCCATTTCAAATCAAAATAGGTGAGAACTGTAAACAATACAGCAAAAGGAAAATTTTTATTGGATTTTCCATTTTACTGGTTTTTTTGTGACTAAAATATTTCAGAAAGTAAATAGAAAAGTGTTTCTATGTTTACAGAGACAAGAAGAAATGCAGTTCATCCATTAATTGTTTCTTTGCTTTCTTTCATGTTCTCATGCGGATTATCTAGGTTGAAAGATTCTTTCCCTGCTAGTCCCTGTCCTTCCTGTTGCCCTTAGGTATCATGCCTTTTGCTACTGTAAATGTACTGTGCATGCTTCCAAAACAAGTTCCTTCTGAACTGTGTGGTTTGGATTAGAGATTTTTCAAAACCTCCTGATGGAATTAGAAGAAGCAGATAGACAGTTGTTCTGGTAGATCTGCAGCAGCAGTACTCTTTAACAGTGCAGTGTGGGATGTACAGACCCAACCAATTCCACTAGACTTTCATAGAGCTTTGTCATAATTAAATATATGCATAGTGTGTCTTAAAACTTTATGCTAAAGACACTTCATAAGGGGACAAAAGTATTTACTATATAACTAAATTCCAGGGAAATACAACTTTAATAATTTGCATAAATATTAAACTCTTTCATTTTTTGTGTCCTCTAGATCCAGTAAGCATGCTGTATTGCAAAAACCAACCATTTCACATGTATGTACTGAACAAGATCAAATCACACCCAATGTCTTGGATAGCTGAAGGAGAACTTAAAGAATATCTACCAAATGTTAAAATCTGAGATTCATGAAATGATATTATCATATCAAATTTATTAAAATGAATAGACCGTGTTTGCCAGTGCCATATGATCAAATATGTCACAGGAAACTAATAGATCTAAAAATAATCTGCACAAACACCCATTTGAAAACTTGCCAAGGAGGATTAGAGAACTGGAATCCTAAATTATTGCAGTTTTCTTTGTTTTTTCCAAAGGGGCTTTTAGGGCTTTTTACTTCTCCTCTCTTCCCATATATACGTTATAAATCCATCTTACCATCGGTTTTCCCATTTTTAAAGGGTTTTGTAGTCTTCTTGTTGTTGTTCACTGATACTTTTATTTCACTTGCTGAGGGTAATAAGCCTTGTTTAAGTCCATCATTGTGGTTTTATTTCTCTTTTCCACTTCTGTTTTACGAAGATGGAAAAGTGGATGCTGAGGAAGTCTGTCATAGTTCCCCATAAGTAAATATCAACAATATTAAAAAAAAAAGGGGGCAAGCGAAAATTAATTCCAGAGTTTTTGTTTCAAGCTGTTAACAAATTTAAGATTGTGTCTTTGGGTCAGTTGCATTTGTTTTGCTTGTGAAGATTATTTCTGCAAGTTAACAAGTCAGGAAATTTAGGACTTAGACTTGCATTCTCCTAGCAAACTGCTGCAGTGTTTTAGCAACTTGTCTTCCTAGAAATATTGAGATGCATTGAATTTGTTAAATGTCTATGAAAAAGATAATGCAACATTGTTTGGCTTTCAATTTGATGGCAGAAAGAACACACAAATTGTTATTCCTGAGCTGTATGTATCTTCCTCGATGGTCAGAAATGGTTTCAGCTTTTTTCTGCCAGATTTGTCAAGCTGTTTATGCTCTTAGTCTGTTCTCCTCTATTTTCTCCAATTATTAAAAAGATTTTGGGTCTTCCTTTGAATAGATTACTATAAACAATGTACTGAATTCTTCAGTTTCTAACTGTATCAGCATAGAATTCAGGAAGAGGTGAATCTACTTCACTATTACTTTACTTGAAAGTTTCTAGCATCTTCTGTGTTGTCATTTTTATCAGTCTTAAAACTTGCCTCTAAACCCTGCCAGTGATAGTTCCTGGCAGCAAAGGAGGCTGAAAGAGGTGGGAAATACACGTGTGATTCTTTTCTCTCTTGCTTGGCCTCACTTAATGTAAGTGACTTGACGGAGTCCCCTGGACACTAGACTGATCCAGCACCAAACTGGCAAATCTGTCTGGCTTGCCAGAGAAAACCACTGGGAATCAGTCCTTGTGTAGACTTACATCTTTCCATCTTTTTATGGATTTTTTTATTATTAGTTTTTTATGATAGTCTCTCTGATTTCTCCAAAGGGTAAAAGTAGTGTCACTTTAACCAATGCAAGAAGGCGTTCAGTGAAAGTGAGCTTAAAACTTTTAATTGATACTTTAAATCTTAACTGACTTTGCCAAAAAGGATTGCATAGAATGATTTCTGCCTGTAGTCCTTTGTTAGTGAGTTGGTAATGAGCACTCCAAAGCTTCCACTGGCATACACTTGAATCTCGAAAAGAATTCAGACCAAAGATGAATTTCGTATAAGCGTACATAACGGCAAGCTTGTGCCATTTCAATTTCTGTCTGTACTTTTGTCAAGAGAAAACTCTTAATTCCTGAACTTCTGTTACTAAGGTTGTGATAGCCTTCAATTCAAGAGAAATTCTATGCTCAAAAGCCTATATAAATGAAATAGAAGAGAAATAAAGTACTCTTGGATAAGCTCATAATTAATTTCTAGAATATTATCTAAGCAGTTCTTTAATGGGTAGGACTGCAATCACACATGGAAAGATTAGCTCTAGGTGCCTTCTGCAGAATGCTCTCTCTTTGTGGTCTAGTGCCTTGATTCTTCACAATGTGTCTCTGGCTTTTATTGACCTGTAATACAGCATACCTTTACTGGTACTGAAGGTTTTTTTCTTGAGTTATATAAGGAAATTGAAGATAACAGCTAATTGCCTTTCAGTCCAATGGAACCTTGTAACACTAGAATAAAAAGTGATGGGAAAAGAAAAGACAGATACTTCTGGGGTTTTCAGGTGACATACGTACGCATCCTGGATGCATTAGCATAGCTGTTGCAGTTGCAGATTCGCTAAATGGGCAGAGAAGGTGGAAAAAGAAGAAAACAGTTAGAAGATCACCATCAAAATTTAAGTAAGGTGTACAAGCCTCTATGCCTAAGCTGCTTGTCTGGCAAATGGGTACTAGCACAGCCGTACTTCATGGAATGATGAGACTGTGTATAGAGTGTTCATGTTGTTGTAGATCTAGGTCATATAAGAAGGTGTATAAATGGTATATCTATCTAGCAAATATCATGTAATAAGCTAGGGGTTCAAAATGAAAGGTTAAAGTTCCCTTTCTGGTGAGTTAAGAAATAATTACAGTATAGACTTAGCAACAGCATTATATTTTGCAGTCATGTTTGTAAGGAGCAGAGCAGCCTTACAATTACTACTCTGCCAGTGTCTTGCTCTTGCCACTTCCGTTGGACATTGCCAGGGAGAACTCGGAAGGCATACTTTCCCTGTCCTTCTAGTTAAGCATTTTGTTTCATCATTTTTTTTTTGCTGTATAAAGCTATTTTATCTTCCTTTTCTGTGGCTTTTGTTCACAAACAATAACACAGGTGCTGCCATTCCTGTTACTGTTAGTAAATAACTTTCTTGGTTTAGAGGAAACGTGATTTAAATAATTTTTCTTTAAAATGGAAGTCTACAGGCATGGAATATTCCATAGAATCAAGTGATTGTCAGTATTCAGCTGTTACTTTTTGATGTGTAGTAGGTGGGCAGTCCTCCTGAAATGAGCTGTTTTCTGAGAAAACTTGTCAAGCTTAACCATGCTAACCTGTTAAAACTAATGGAAAGCTACTTGTAGCCTAGAGGAGTAAATGGGTACAGTAGAATTAATTGCTTTGCATGAGCAAAGGCCTTTATGAGAGAAATGATAGTATTTCTTTGCAGTACACCAGGTTTTATCATCAAACCCAAAAGTCTGTTTTGTACTAAGGGTTGTGACAAATTAGTAGTTGAATTTTGAGTAATGTTGCTGCTATTAACCTCACGACCACCTTATTTAAGTAGTATTTTGTTTGAGTTGCGAATATTACAGCTGTTTCATAAATAGAACATGGAAAATAGTAGATACATAATGATGAAGTTGCTGTATGGTTGTTTGGCTTTCTGAATATCTGAGGCCAGTTTTTGCTGTCTTGAACGTATAAGCCATGTGGACGCAGCCGGTTAAGAGGAACACAAACCAAACCTTATGAGGGTAGATCTTTCAAACTGCAGTCAGCTTTCCATTCCTGTTGACAGTTTGGTTTAGGATTATTAGTGAGCCATAGGTCTGTAATGCTTTTACAGGTAGTGCAAGCATAGCTGTAGTTTAGCTCCTCTTCCACATGCGAAGGCCAGGCTGATAAATCACTGTCCCCTCCATGTGGTGTTCGCAGTGTTGGGAGTGCTACGGTGTGTTGCGGAAACGCCAGCCTGAATCTGGCTGCTGCTGCTGAACAGGACTGAACAAGCCAAGCTGAGACCAAGCAGCCTTCTGCAGAACCGCTTGGAGCCTCTTCCTTATGCTCTCCAGTGCTCTGGGAGAGCCTATTACCTGAGCGATTTATGGAGCTCGCTTGGGTCTCATGGCCCTGTTGAGATGCTTTTGACACTGTGGCCCTCCAGTAGTTTTGTTTGGGCTAGTGGTGTCATGGATTACCCCAGATAAAAAGTATAGAAATACCTTCATCTTTTTGAAGGATTGCATTATGATTCTTCTGTCCCTTACTGTTGCTCTCACAGGTGAACGCCATAGGCATGCTAATATTAAATATTTTATGAATGTGACATTCTATGCTTTGAATTTCCTCTGCTATTTCCTGAGTATGCAGTCAGAAACACTACCCTTTATGGATTCTGGAGGCACGCCCTCTTTCATTGCAAGTTGTTTGACACTTAACAGTAGATTACTAGTTACTGTAATAGTAAATATAATGAGAATAGGCCTTGTTGCCAGATTGGACAAACCAGTTTTAAGGAGACTCTTCAAAAGCTTTCCTGAGGAGGTTGTCATGAGGACTTCTGAATGGATGAAAAAAGGGAGAGAAGTGAAAAAGGAGTATTTGGGTAGTGAACTGGGTGCATATGAGTGTCCTCGTGTGATTTGTTTATTCACATTCAGGTATTGGCATTTAATACTTCTCTGCAAAAAATAGGTGGATAATTTTTTGTCATTTGTCTGGATATTTTTAAATTAGTATTTTTTAATACTCTTGCAGAGAGGAAGATTCAGAAAGTGAGAAAGATAAGAAAATCTGGTACTACAGCACAAAGATACAACTGGCAGAGTTAATTGAATGCCTAGACAAAGACTACTGGGAAGCCGACCTATGCAAAACTCTGGAGGAAATGCGTGAAGAAGTTCAGCGGCACATGGATGTGACAGAAGACCTTACTAATAAAGCTAGGGGCAACAACAAGTCTTTCCTTTCTGCAGCAAATGGTAAGAATATTTTATTTAATGAGAATAGATGTTACACTTTGAATCAAATACTACTTTATTTTATTGTAAGAAGTTTTCAGAAGTAGATTAGGAAGCGTCATGCAGGTGTACCAGCATAGCTATGTAGTGCTGACTTCTTGTAGGTCTGTGTATCACATGCTTCAGGATGTCCTGAATGACTGGGACTCTCGATACGCTTCGGGTGTGCCAGAGTGTGATCATTCCAGGTGCTGGAGTGGAGCTGTGTTAACAGTCAAATGTTTTCTGATGTACTGTCTTTTATATATATATATAAAACTCCTCATAAACATTTAACAATCCAATGGGAGTTGGGGTAGTAAAAATATTAGAGCTCCAATGTTTGCTCCAGTATTACGGAAAGTGTGGAAGAATGTGTATCTCCTCTGCGGTTCCCTGCCACCTTAATTTATCTAACTTGGAGCAATAAATAGCAATATTAATCTGTCAAAGTTTGAACTTTGGTTCTAGGGAAGACATGAAGATTAGATATTCATTTTTAAGACTAGTTTTAAGTCATCACTATATAAATGCATAACTGAGAAATCAATAATTAAATCTTTGGAATTGTCTCTTGTAAGTGGGGAAAAAGTGGTAGGAAGTTGGATGTTCTCTTTTTGTCTCATTGAAAAGAAGCAGTATTTGTGTCATGTTATTTCTGCTCAGTGGCTCTGTAGGTGGTGGCTTGTCATTTATTGATGACAACATACTTTCTGTTGTAGATGAAATTTTGGACGTTATCAGAGCAAGAAAAGGAGAAATAGTAGAAGATAAAAACACACCAGATGATGATGCAGAAAAGGCCAAAAGTGACATTGATAATGACCAGACAGATGCTGAGGGAGGCAAGGAAGATTCTGGAGACCAAGATAAAACTGAGGAAACGCCCACTGAGCAAGATGCGGAAAAAGTGAAAACAGAAGGTAACGAACTATGACTGTGCTTCAACTTCATTTAAGTGAGATGGCTCTTTACTTAAGATCCTCACATTTCTTTTAGTATTAATGTGATTTTTTTTTTTTTTTTTTTTTTTTTTTTTT
>Ga0065711_1048438_pt1 | contig 11807 bp, 3 predicted proteins | sample Hoacrofraction12_FD_59098 | JGI IMG/M metagenome (GOLD analysis project Ga0065711, IMG submission 59098) | Hoatzin crop microbial communities from Cojedes, Venezuela - Epithelial fraction 12 v2 (version 2) | ecosystem: Host-associated > Birds > Digestive system > Esophagus > Crop | place... | reverse complement strand
GGACGGCGGGCAGCCGGCGCCCAGGGAGCCAACGCTGCCCGCCGTCCCCGGCCCTCTGTCTCCCACCCACCTGGCAGGCGGATCTGCCTCCTTCCTTCCTTCCTTCCCCAGCAGTAGATCGTGGGAAGCTTTTCGATCTCCCCAGTTCGAAACCCGCCCGTCGGGATCACGGTCTGTTCGTACGGCTCTCCCCTCCCAGAGGATGATGACCCCGGTCCGAAGCATCCAAAGTTGCCCGGGGCTGGTGCCAGCAGGCAAACGGTGTTTCTGCTTGTCCTTACCGCTGCCCGCATCTGCCCAGATGTTCCTTTGAATCTGTCAGGCCACATCGGCATGCCCACACCGCCCAATAGTCTTGGGCTTTAGATGTCCTTTGAAAACGCTAATTAACCTCTTTTTCAGAGCGCTGTGCCTAACCTGAAAATAGCTTTCTGCGCGCCTATTAAAGGGACATGGTTTAATTTCTTCCGAATCACCTTTCTCAGTTGTTTTGATCCCATAATCAACCATCACATTGAAGAACCATAGAATCATTAAGGTTGGAAAAGACCTCCAAGATCACCCAGTCCAACCGTCAACCCAACACCACCATGCCTGCTAAACCATGTCCCCAAATGCCACATCTACATGATTTTTGAACCCCTCCAGGGATAGGGACTCCACCACTTCTCTGGGCAGCCTGGTCCAACGCCTGATCACTCTTTCATTTTTCCTAATATCCAATCTAAACCTCCCCTAACACAACTGGAGGCCATTGCTCCTTGTCCTATCACTAGTTAGTTGTGAGAAGAGACCAACATCTGCCTCACTACAACCTCCTTTCAGGTAGTTGTAGAGATCAGTAAGGTCCCCCCTCAGCCTCCTTTTTGCCAGACTAAACAGCCCCAGCTCCCTTAACCGCTCCTTGTAAGACTTGTTCTTGCAACTTCAGGCCATTAAGCATGGTGAAAACACTAGGGCCACTAAGTTAAATACTGAATGACTAGGAAATGCTGTTCGTGTCTTGCACTCAAGCCAAAGCAGACTGGTACCTCACCCTCCTCCTAGCTAGAGCTACGTAGTCCCTCTTCCACTTCTGGACACCAGCATGCCTGATGCACCTGGCTGGCAGGTGCTGCGACCTACAGAGCTGATTGACCAAACGTCAGGGACAGGTCTCAGCAGCCTCCACTACAACCCTGCTGTCTGTTAGCAAGTAAGGTCCAATGCCCAAAGGAACCCACTAAATGATGGGTATCAGACTGTCGCTTTACTACCTTGTCTCTTATTTGCCTCATGTTTCACACGTTGAAGTAAGCTTTCAAGCTTAATTCCATGCATCAATGCAACTAGAAAAGTAGTTCTTTCTCCTGTCTCCTGCACTATGGCAGTGTTTCTAATTACCATATCCTAGAGGTTTCCACCCCCAACAGATAGATCCTTGTTCTTAGTTCCTGAGCCGGTCAGGGACTGCTCTATCACCAGGTTGGAGGAGCCACCACAGGTCACTACACCCCTGAACAGAGTAAACCCAGCATTGGGGAACTTTTCAAGGGCTTCAGGAGCAGAGTTCAGCTATGCTTCCCAAAATAAGTTTGGGAACAGAGCTTTGTGAGACAACTCCTTCATAATTATGTAAGATGTATCACGAGCATGAAAAGCTGGATCCATGCTACAGAAGTAGCCTTGCCCGACACCATACTCTTGTACACAAACGTGGAGGAATTCAAGAAGTCAGCTGGAAAGGCTCATTGACTCTAGTCCCTTGCTGTTATGGCAAATTTAGGGAATCAGACCAACAGGCTTGGAGTTTCCAGACGGCCTCCTGCCCGTTCTCTGGAATCAAGTAGTAGTACATGGATATACTGTAGTCATGCAGTGTCATTTCAGACTGGACAGGATTTTTACAAGCCCCTTGTCAAACCGCAGTTGGATGTACCCATTCACCCAGTACCTTGAGTATCCTTACCCAGATTACTATGCCTCCTACGTTCAGCATCATTGTTCTCATGGAAAGTTGAGGCAAAACACCATTTTAAATCCAGGGGCCTGGATGGAAAAGCCCCCAGCTCTTTTGATTATAAGCAGTTACAGAACATTTCACTATGCTGTACCTTCCTTCTAACAGCATAATTATTTTTAATTTACGGCAAATGAAAGAAACTGTGCATTACAGCAGAAATATGGCCTGTATTTAGAAGTGGCAGTGAAAAACAGATTAGAAAAAACAGAAACAGGACCCCACTAGTTGAGCAATGTCACACTTTTCCAGCAATAGTTCATACTGCCTGCTGTGAGTAATAAAAACCAGCAAGGTCACCTGCATGATTAATTTAGTGCTGGAAAGAAGGTGACAGAAGCTGCAAAAAAACAGATAGCAACATAGTGCAGATATTGGTGAAAAATCAAAAGCTAAAGTCCCTTATTATTTTGGATGGAAGCTCTTGTTGTTGCACAATTTACTGATAAAGACAAGATTGATAAAGAACACGCACGTTGTGCCCTTGTGAAGAACCGAACGTGTTTTGACACCATTCGGCACTCTCCTCGGAAGATGTGCCATCCAAGCATTATTAAATGCACCATAAGGAGTTACATTTTAGTTAATACTTTCATAATATTATTTTGTTTTCTTTTTAACACATAACATTTTTCATTTTGTGACAATACAGATGGTGGCAGAAATACTTTAGCTATACTTGTATTATTTTACTTAAAACAGACGAGAAAAAAATCTATTTCACCTAACAATCCTAGTGCTCCCAGAATAGTCTTAAAAACTGTAGTACGGAAAGATAAGTAACAAAACCACCACCATCCCCTCCCCCCCACTTACATGCAGAACTTTCCTACCTCAGTTTTCAAAATCTATAGTCCAGATTACCAGTCTATTTGGGTTTTATTCAGGATAAGACAAACTACTCTCAGCATAAACTAAAACCTTCTCAAACTGCTTTCAACCCTCCTCACCTGCCCTGGGTATCAGAGGACCCTTTTGTCACCTGGGCATCATCAGGGTGTGACAAACCACACCCTTGTCTTTAGGCTGCCATCACTCTTCCTGAGTCCTGTGGATCAGCCAGAAGTTTTTATTTTTTATCTCCTAGTGTTTGATTTTCTGGCTCTATTAACCCAGGTGTGCTTTGTGATTTAAGAGACCATAATAGATTAGGCAACTGGGATGGTGCTGTGCATTTAATAGAAAATTGCTGTAACAGAAGCATACTGCTAAGTATAATGATACTTGTGATAGCAAAGGAACAATTGTGGATTAAGTACTGCAGGACCAGCTGCTGTGTTTCTTTATTATTTTGACTCAGCTGATCAAACTTTTTTGCTTGTGGGAAAAAGCTTTGCATTAAAAAGGCTTTACGCTTCCAGTACTGGAGACACAGGAATTGTGTCTGGAACACGTCTTGTAGTACTGGAACACATGAAGTCTGATTTCATTTTAAACAGCTATTTGCCCTCACTCCATAGGAAAAGGCGTCTCACTTCTGGTCACTTGGAAACCCGTATGTTTATATGAAACTGTAAGGGATCCTGGTGTTAGACCTCTGTAGGAAATAACCAAACACTGGTATGTGGTGAAATCGAGCCTTTCCAAAACCCGTAGCAAGCAGATGACAAAAAGAATGCTGTAATTAGTGAGTCTGATGGTAACTACAGCTTTTGTCAAGATGTTCAGAGAAGAATCAAGCTCAGATTACCTTAGGTGTAGGATGTCACCGAGCAAACATCCAGCTGTATCTTCTGGGAGGTGTCATATGGTCCAGCTGAACAAGACACTCAGGCAGATGGGCGGACACTTGTCTGAGCACAGCTTGTCACCACTCTGCACACATCCATTTGGGGTGTAAGTTACTTGCTGAAAATGAATTTCCACAAGGATCATTGCAGGGGAGGAATGTGGAGTCTCAGAGGCTGCCAGTGGGAGCAGGAATCTTGTGACAGGTATGTTAACTATTGCAAGCTCTGCAGTGAAAGGTGTCTACAGTAAATCGATTTCCAGCTGCTGGATTGTAGTATGCAGCTGGGCAAATGCTCCCAATACAGTTCTTACTCCCATATCAGCATAGCCAGAAATTTTATATATTTGCCTGGAGCTTTATAGCTTACTTTTAATCAATTGAAAAAAAAAAGAAGACATAAAAGATATGGAAACAGGCCCTCTTGGGGATCCATGAGAATCTAGAAACAGAGTACTAACACCTGCAGATTTGCTTGTACGTAAGAATTATTGCACCTCTGGAGCCTTTCGTCCAAGGATACTCATGTGCTAGCAGGAGTTAGCATCTCAGTTTTATGTTTGACACTGCACAACATATGTATAAGCCTTTCATTTTTATGGGATATAATCATGTATATCCATGCTGGGATTTACTGGGTGGGATCTGGGGTTTGTAGTTCATTCCTCCCCATTCCAAGCAGTGCTCAAGTAGTGAGCACGATCCTGAATTATGTGATGCAGTCAGCGATTCCCCTCTTTGGTCTCCATGTACACTCCAACAGGTGCTGATTCCATTCCTAGGACAGTGTCCCGTGTAGCTGACGAGTCTATGGGGACTTCTCTGCAGATATCCTCCCTCCCAGAATGCATTCCTACAACCGAGCTGCAGAACACAACAGAAGTGTGTTATAAAGAACCATCCTTTGAAATGTTGAACAGCTGACAGTTCTTTGTGCCTAGCTCAGGACAAGTGTTAAATACAGAATTGTTCTGAGACGGTGTATTATGTGGCTCTCGTCCACTGATATTATAGAAACTAAAGTAGTCTGCACACAACCTTTATGACCATTTCTTAACTCCCCCTCCTAGTTATTTTGTTCATTCACAATGCCACACTTCATTTCACTCATATTCCTTTGACTGAAGATGCTGTAAAGTTTAACACAAGAGACAATAACAAAAGCACGTAGATGATGGCAACATGAGAGATGAAGTGTGTCAGGCTTACTCATATAGCCTTTTGAGAGATGACAGCTAAGTGAAGCCACCAGTATGCTCATTTAGTTTACCCATCTCTTGAAGCAAAAAATTTTGCCAGAAAGGACTTTGCCTACATATGAATTAAGAACATTTCATGTTATAATGCCTTAACTTAAATCATTGTTTGATATTTCTATATAGAAAGAGTAAAATAAAGTGATGTAGACATGAATTTCAAATACTATATGCTAACAATGTCTGCTTTTTCATCTTAATAAAAGTGAGCAAACTTGAATATGCTGATTTAAATCAGTGTGTCCTAATCTTCTTCACTAAGATGTGTACCAACCATATTATGTCTGTGTGAAAAAGTAAGATTTGCATTTGTAATGTTTCTTTGAAACCAATTTTGAACAAGGGGAAAAAAGTGATGTGATCAACTTTTTATCTATTGTTTTCATTTGTCCTCTGCTATTAATCAGATCCATACTCTGAATGCATATGCTATGTTTCATTCAAGGATTACAAAGTGTTACACAAACAATGATTCATGCAGATTCACAACCCTTGGCGAGTTGGGTAAATATTTATGTAAATGTCATACAGATTGGAAAACTGAGTCAGAGAGAAGTGGTGTTTGTAAAAAAATTCCTACTAAGTTTGGATTAATCTTTTTTTTTTGGCCTAAGCGGTTGAAAAACTTACACATTCTATTTTTCGGATGTGTTGAGTATGCGTAGATCCAGAGAAGTCAATGAAAACCGGATCACAAGAGCAGCAAGTGGGGTGACCCAAGAAACTGACCATGTTTTCACGCAGAAAAAACTAACTTACAGCTTCTCAGCTATTCTTCTTCCAAAGAAGGTGAATCTATTGCATGAGCAACAGCTAAGGAGACCTCCTGAGAGGATGCCTGAAATGGGCTGAAAGGATAGAGTCCCAGTCTTAGGAACACATCGCAATATTCTCTCCAGCCTCGCTGGAGGCACCAGGAGCTAATTTATGATGGAAATGTAGTATTTAGTAAACGTAAACAATACTATGCCTTTAAAAAATAGCATTGCAGATTGTGTCTGGACTGCATGCACTGTGTTCCTTAAAAACGTACTGACTGATGAAGTAGACAAATTCACTGCCTGATATTCCACGATTGTCCTTATGATACATTTATGTCCTGAAGGGTAACTGTGAGAAGTGATGGTTTGCAAGGATATGCAGGAAAGCAGACTGCCTGCCTAGTGTAGATATCAGGGAGGATCCCTGTGTAGGGTCGCATTGCTTTCTGAATGCCTACTAAATCCTAATTGCTTGTGACAGAACTGGGTTTTGCCAGGTTAGTGTAAGATTTTGACTGCAATGCTAGAAGAGAACAATATAATTCAACCAGTAACTCCAAAAAAACAGCATTTCCTGTCTCGTAGTGGAAAACAGGCATAAAGAGCAAGAGGAGAGGGTAAAGTACATGCTGGCTTTGAAAAAGACATGATAATTTGCAGCCTTTGTGCTGGTAAAAACAGAAATATTTTGTTTGAATATTTCTAACAACATTGCTTTCAAGGCTAAACTAAACCACGTGTTGATGGGTTCAGTGGTCTGGAGAGAAATCAATGTTTTGTATAGGTCTTTCAGTACTTCATATTACTTTTCTGACACCCTGAGAAGTGTACTAGGCTGGTACAAAAGGATCTTCCCTAGACTTCACCTGAACTGCAGAGAAAGAGTGACCTGGGCAGCGAAAGCAGCAGTTCCTGTTCAGCAGAGAGCCAACAGAGGATTCACGAATTTTTTGAGAAGTGTTTCCAGCAGTGATTTATGGATTTAACCATCTCTAAGCCTCTGGTAGATGGTCCATGGACCTATCACATAGTATTGTAATTTTACAGTATTTTCAAGCAAAACTGTGATGATTAAGGTGCCTAGTGCCTGCCAAGAACCCGACAGTGGCCCACTGCTCCAAACTGCACAAGGTCCCCTGTTCTAGAGAGGAAAAGTCAGTAGTATTCTTACAGCAGAGAAGGCACAGTTTTGGAAGGATTTAAAGCCCTAAGTCTCCAGGATTGCTTATGGCCAGAGAAAACTCAGAAAATGAAAACTGAGGGCAAAATTATTGCCTGCAATGTATGATTTTCTTAGTGTTGGTGCATTTGGGACTTTGAAGGCTGGGGACCATTCACTGAGGGGTTTTCTGTGAGCAGAAAAACTGGCAGGAGACAGCACACAAGGAGCTGCATTGGGAGCTTTTAGCTGATCTTCATGGATATTATGCTTTCTAGTAATTGTGCCTAGGGAATTTACAGCTCCTAGCTGTAAGATCCTTCCTTAATCAAATGAGGAAATTCTCTGTTTGTTGACCTCTGTGTGCCTGCCCTGCAGGACCCTCTTAAGAGCTGCAGCTTTGGACTGGCAGCACCAATAACAAAAGGTCTTTAGACTTGCAGCATGCACATCATAATTACAGTAATTTCTGTCTTCTGCCTGAAAGTTCACAGGAGTTTTCTGAGGACTCTCCAGGAAGAGATCAAAGATTTTCTGTTTACTGGGGCCTGGAAACATCTAAGGTCAGGCTGGACGGTGCTCTGAGCAACCTCATCTAGTTGAAGATACTCGTTGCAGGGGGGCTGGACTAGATGGCCTTTAAAGGTCCCTTCCAACCCAAACTATTCTATGATTCTATGATAAGCCTACAGAATTGTGCTCCTAGTTCTAGCGAGATATTAACGGTGACCCAGCAATGCACACACACCTTTGCAGCATGTCTGACAACAGAAGTTAAAGCTCTTCCTCCCTGCCTCTGCTAACACAGGCTTCCTTTTCATTAATGCAATTTCATGGCATAGCAGAAGTGCCCACAATCCTAAACGTTCACTGACTGGTTTGGTTCTCTGGATGACAAGATCTGTATCTGTCCCAGCGCAGAACTGAAACCGGCCTGCTCAGAAAAAGGTGTGTGGTTCGTGCCAAAGAAACTTGCTTCATAAGAGGATGGTACCTTGTAACGATGGAAGTGAACCTGCCAATAATCGAGCATTTGTGCCACAAAACCAGTGTTGCCAAATCTTACAATCTTATCATGAGATCTATGCTATTTAATGTATTTCTTAAAGTTCCAGTACCCTGAGTCTGAATATTTCAGTAAAATTTCAGCTTTTATTAAAGGAAAGAAAAAAAAAATGTAGTCCAAAGTCTTATATTTGTGGAAAAAAGCTTGGAGGAACAAAAAGACTGCAGCCTAAGGCTTAGAAATCAGAAAGCATACTGATATTACTTGATGTTTTAAGGCTCTTGAGAATAGAAGCTTTTTGTTTGCTAGCATTTGAAAATAAGGATAAAACCTGCCTTGATTTTAATAAGTGGCACAACTCCCATTGATTTTACCAGGGTCTAGTTTTCTCATGTTTCTTTTTGGTCTCATACAATTGCTAAAAAATTCTTGAAGTTGTTTTTGGCTGTTTGTCTTTTTTAGAAAGAAATACGAAATCTAGCATTAAACAGCACAAATGCAGAACCAAAATGACATGCAGTACAATGTCAGCCTTGCTATCTTCCTGAAAAATATAAGCTTTTGGCATTGCAGAGTTTTGCTATGGAGAATTTTACTATCACAAGCAGCAGCACATTTTGAATTTAGGTCAACAGATATTTGTCAGTCCTTACCTATTACATGAATGCTATCCTAAAACAATTCATCTTGTGTCTCATCATTGACTATGGTACTCCTCTACAGTACTAGTTGTGGGTGATTTTGAGCTGGATTTTATGCTGAGAGGTTTCTTCTTATTTCTGTAACAAACTGCAATGCTGAAAAGTATGCTATTTGTCATGATTCTTAAACTGCAGCTTCTTAAATCAAGAAATTTGATACAGCAAATCCTACTGTCTTTCTGCGATTTTCTTTTATTTGGATTTGAAAGTGATGGAAATCCAGCGTGATCACATTAGGCTAAAGCATGGCTTGACTTGTGTTGGGATAAAAGGGAGCAAGATTGTCTTTTCATGTACAGACCAGTAACCTCTGGTTTGTTGAAGGAGACAGAAGGGTTACTCACTGCATATGAAGTGGATGGGGAATTAGAAGGAATAGACAAATGCCTTGACTCTCCCTGGGAATGTGGCAAATACAAAATAGCTAACAGAATAGTGAGTACTGTAATTTGTTCCTGGGAAAGGTCAGCAGCATTTTATTTCTCACCCATGAGTAAATGGGAGTATGATATTCTGCTTTGGAAGACATGTTTCCTGGTTATCAATTTAAAAATATAATTAGAGCCAGAGCCAAGATTTTCTGATATAAACATCTTTTTTTTTTTTCTTAAGAAAACTGTAAAAGCTTAATTTCAAACTAGAATATTTGCTGAATTTTAAAATCAAAATATCATCATTAAAAAAACTTGGATTTTTAAAAGAAACATTGAGATTTCTCCCAAAGCTCTTTTAATCAGAGATTATATTAACATCAAATGTAAATGTATCTGAATCCCCACTTCTGTGAACTATTTTGTGGGTTACTGTGATATCTGCAGGAGGGTTACTGTGATATCTGCAGGAGGAGTCTGTGCCTGTGTTATCTAGCATGACAAGGGACTGCACCACGCTTCAGGGCTTAAATTATAAAGGGACTAACAATTCTGGTTTGACCAAAATAAGCTTGTACTAAAAACCCCATAATCAGCATTTAACTGTTTTCCTTTTAATCCGTGGAATTTTCTCATGTGAGAATGCTGTTTATAGAAGTAAAATCTTGACACATTTAGAAAGAAAATATATGCATCACAAATTCTTGACCAATGCTAATCACACAGAGGTATTTCAAGAAAAAAATGTGCAGTGAGTCTGTTCTCCCCCACAAAGCAATTTTCAAAATAATAAAGCAGAATAAACCCAAACATTGACTGGTGAACACAGAGTCAGGCAGCTGCCAGAACCTCGTGGTTTGTGCTCTAAGATGTAACATTCCACTAAGCCCATGTTCTACTTCTTACTTACCAACAATGCACCCCAGTGGGATAAATCGCACACGAACAGACAAGCAGAAGAATGCAGAGCCCACACAATTAGGGCTTTGAATTGGAACGTGCACACTTCACGGAAACAACCTTTGGGCAGGTATTTTCCACTTGTCAGGACAAATTGGTAATGAATTACAAATCAATTTAATCAGGATCATCCTTCCTGTAGCTTTCAGGTTTAGTGGTTTCCAGGGCCTCAGAGAATATTTTAACAGAGACAGCAGCTGTTGACGTTGCCTGGTTGTTCTTCCCCCCCATTTGTTCTGGCTCACCAAAAGACCAGGTGATGCTAATCATTAGTGTTTGCAAAGGTTAACAAGCTCCTTGCTATACTCTTACTAGGTAGGCAGTTAATATTCACACTTTATATATGAGAAAACTTCAGCAAAAGATCTGTGCTATCACAATACCTTGCTACTCACAGCATGGGTCAAAGGTGGAGAGTGACATAATGCCACAGACTGGTGGAAGGACAGAAATGGGACTACCTTTCTGACCAAATACTACCTTCACATGCTGGTGGCTGCGCTCCATCAGCCTCACATCCTTAGTGTGCTTGTACCTCCTGCACATGGGATAGCTGCATTCCTGGGACGGGGCGTGGTATATGCTCCAAGCAAAAGGTATTTTTTTTCCTGAGTGAGCACAGCCCTACCTAACAACATCAGCAGACTCCTCCAGAGTGTGGATCTGTGACAAAGTCGAGCAGCTGGCTTCTGACTATAGGTTTACAGGCTCATCAGTCACCTTGCATACCACCCAGCTAGGAATCCCACACCTAATTCATCTTGAGGAAGGTTAAATACCCACAGGAGGCTGGAAGGGAGAAATCAACTTGGTATTTAAATAGAAAGAGGAAAGAAAGACAGTCCTAAGATAATGAGCTATAGTGAAAATATTTGTCAGGTAGACAGAAAAAGCCGGTAATCTTGAGCTTCAGTATTTTGGATAAAGAAAGGGGAAAGGGCTATGTCTAGGGGCATAGTATGAAGCTTGTTTAGTCTATGACAGCAGAGAAAAATGAAGTGAAGACTTACATGCTCCATCTCTGCTTTAAGGGATTGCTTTCTCACACAGGGAGTTACCGAGCTGTGGAGATGCTTCTGCTCAGCAAGGCACGTGTTGCTCAATAGCACGGGTTTACTGAGCTGCCTTAGCAGGTGAAAAGTGGTGAAATACATGTGTACAGCCAGAGCTCAGCCTTCACATGGCCTTGGCTGCATTGGGATGGCTTCCTCTGTCCCTAGTGTGGGACCTGCCAAAGGTAACATGGTCAGTGATGGTGGCCCGTCTAGGTGATGGTCTCTGGGTGAGCCTCTCAGCCCCGGGGAAGCCGAGTGAATCCACTGTGTGGATGCGGCTGTTTTGGGATCCCCTATGCTGGAGGAGGCTCTGCCCTGAACTGCCCTCGGCAAAGACGTGGAGTTGGGCACGGGGCTCAGGCGAGCGTTCAAGTGCCGCTGTTCTTCTGCGGGCTTGGAGGCAGACTTTATCGATGGGAAGGATGACAGAGAGTGGGCTCTCTTTAGAGACTAAAGGCGGCAAGGGGAGGGCCTGCAGGCAAGCGAGGGCGGGCGGCACTCGGGTGCAGAGATGTGGACGTGGAACAGCTACAACGGGCGTGAGTCGCGGCAGGGACTGAAGCGGGCCGCGTCCTCCCCCTCGCCGCACCGCCGCCTTTCCCTCGGCGCTGGGAGCGCAGGCCCCGCCACGGACGCGCCTCCCCTGAGGAACCGTCTGACCGCGGCCCCGGGACCCCGCCGGCGCCGAGGAAAACCCGTCGCCGCACACCGATTCGTGTCGGAGAGATTCGCCTTCCTTCATGCTGCGACGACGCCGGAGACGTTTCCCCTCCGGCAGGCTCCTCCGCGCGTTAGCCGCCGGGGGCGGGG
>Ga0065711_1048435_pt1 | contig 11807 bp, 8 predicted proteins | sample Hoacrofraction12_FD_59098 | JGI IMG/M metagenome (GOLD analysis project Ga0065711, IMG submission 59098) | Hoatzin crop microbial communities from Cojedes, Venezuela - Epithelial fraction 12 v2 (version 2) | ecosystem: Host-associated > Birds > Digestive system > Esophagus > Crop | place... | reverse complement strand
GTGAGCTCACCCATTCCGAGAAAAAAACATAATTAACCCGCAGAAGAGAGAAGCAGAAACAGCAAAACACATAATCAGAAATGTTTTAATTTCTCTTGAGAAAAGTAACTAACATTAGACGTTTCAGACAAGCACATCATAAAGTTTCCAGTACTTACTACTTCAGAGAACGGATTTAAGTGCACAGGCTGAAGCTATTCACTTTTATTTTCTTCCTTGCTCTTCCACGATTTGCCACTTCGCATTTGCCCACCGCTGCCGGCAGCTTACGGGCGATACCGCAGCAAGAACCTCCAGTCTCTGGCCACGGCCACGTCCCGCCCGCCCGATCGCTTCCCAGGACGGCGCAGCCGCCCTCCCCCGCCGCCTCCCGGGGAGGCCGGAGAGCAGAGCCCGCCCGGGGAAGGGGCCAGGCCGGGGAAGCGCGGGCAGCCCGCTCCGGGCGGGGCGAAGCGACCCCAAACGCCGCTCCAAGCCGGAACGGGAGAACGCGGCGGGCACCCCCCGTCCGTCCGCACGCCGCCGAACAGCCCTCACCACAACCCCTCCGCCGGGACGCCCCTGGCCGTGTTTACCTGGCCGCCATCTTGGCACCGCCAGAACACCCCGCCCGCCGATTGGACTGTGCCCCGCAGCCAATCAACGGGCGCTTTGCTGCCTTGGGCCCGGCCTATGTGGGCTCCATGACAACGCGGCAGGGCGGCCTAGGCCGGGGCAGGGGCGAGGGAGTCCCCGGCCCCGGGGGAAGAGGTGGTGCTGCCCCGGGCAGGGCGTTCTCCCCTGGGGGCTGTGAGGGCATGGGGTCCCTCCTCGCAGTGAGGCCGCTTTTGGGGGAACAGGGCAGCTTCCTCACGCCCAGGAGGGCTCCCGAAGGATCTGACGGCCCAACGCGGGCAAGCGAGGTGGTTTTGTCCAAATTAACAGCAGTGCTCTGGAAGAAAAGCAGGTGACAAGTTTTGCAGCAATCCTAGTTGTCATAAAGGAGTGTGGCGTCTGCTCCAAAAGTAAACCTTTTAATTTATACGATGCCTAAGTGTTTCTGCTGGGACGGAATTGCTAGGATCTGCACCCTTGCTCTTCAAGGATGGAAAAATACTTTTAAAGTTTCCACTAGTGTCTTGGATTCATGTGGTAAGGAGAAAACCTCAAAAACACTGGTCCCAGGTCTCACAAGGTTGTTCATTGTGGACTGTCTTCCAGTATCAGAGCTCGCATTTTCCTTAAACTGCTCCAAGAATGTAGAAAAGCTCTAGGAAACTCATTTGGAGTCTGAGCCAAATAGCACTGTGCTAGGTGCTTCAAAGGTGACCAGTAACTCTGTGCAAATCATGCAGTAAAGGGCTTGCTTATTTGGGAAATCTTAACACCTTCTTGTCTTTTCAGCTTTCATAGGTAAGACAGATGAAACAAGTATTTAGGAGCAGCCTGAATATGATTTATGAAGAACATCTTGCATATAAGGAGCGACAGGAAGGGAGGCATGGAGAAAATGCAAGAAAAAGATGAAGGGATAAGGCTGACATCACTAGCACTGAAACGTGTCTGAAAGATGGGAGGGTTCGTGGTTGAAATAATTTGTAGGAAGATGCATTTTTGAGTGACGATTTGGCGGGTTGAAAACTAAATCTCCATATCAAGACTTCTGAGAAAGGAATTGCTGACACCAAATCAGGACATAAGCCCATTGTGGGCAAACAGTTCAGCTATGAAGGGAATGAGAAAGGGGCAGAAGTTTATTATGAAGATGGCTAGTAGGGAATACGGCTTTGAGTAGGGACTTCTTGGTGGATCACAGCTTCTGGGATTGGCTGTGCATGGAAGGGAAAAATAAACACCTTTCTCATGGACATAAAACAGATCTTCAGATTCGTTTCCTTCTTACGCCATAGTTTTACATCCTCAGATTCATTTCTAAAATCAATTAATTCCGTAAGTAATCACTTTTTCATGAACTACATGTAAATTTCACACTCAGCTTGCTAACTAGTTTTTCCTCTCATCTAGGAAATCAATTTTTAAGAGATTTATTTTATTTACATTTAATAATTGATTGTATTTGGTATACAGAGAAGTGGTAATTGATAAAAGTATTGATATTGGATGTTCATTGCCATTTGTTCTGGCAAGATGTTAGACCATTAGGCTGCATGATATTTTCTTAATGTGAGCTAATTTGAGAACACTGCAAAAACTGAATGGTGTGTGACATCTTTATGACCTGTATATTTATATGTTTGGTAGGGATACATTTTCAGAAGGCAAGTTTAATTTCATGACACAATTTCTATCCAAATGTCATGCTCCTTATTTAGTATCCACAAGCCAATTTGTGGCACAGATTGGCACTGATAGTGCACAAAAATTAAGTACTCAAATGTTCACCTGCATTTCATTTTATTTTATTTTAAAAAGCCAAATTTCAGGCTAATCTCCAGTTCTTCTGCAACAAATTCTGACTTCTCAAAGGTTCTTCCATGAGAAGAAAAGGTGGAAAGAGGTCCTCCCTGGCTTTCAGCAATCCTGAAACATTTGTATTCAAAAGGTCAGTGATTGCTGAAGCTGCAGAAGAGGTTGCTGCCTACTTAACAGAATCTGCAACTTACTGGTTTTCTGTTGAAACAATGTGTAAAGTCTGTTTTTCTGGGGAAGAAAGAAGGCAGCACAGCCTTGTGACCAACAGTGATGTCCCTACATCAAATTTATGAGGGCTGCTATTGTGTCCAAAACTTGATTCAGTGATGAATTCTTCTCATGCCAATTTTCTATTCCCCATCAAGCAAATATGCAAATAATCTGATTTATTTGCTTTTGGTCAACTGATCTAACTTCCTTTCTCACTTGAATTCCTGTCCTGGAGACCTGCCAAACAATGACTCTTATGAATGAAACAAGTCATGCCTCTGAGGTTCCCATGGAACCTCAAACTAGTGCAACACAGTAATTACAGGTTAGATATTTTTGATGCTATTATTAAAAACCACTTGAACTTTAGAAGGAAGGTCTGCTGCAATTAGATGTAACGCCAAGTTTGAGTCTTTCAGGATCTCTATGAATTTTCAGGTTCTAGGTGATTTTCTCTGTATGTCTTTTTTCCTCCCTTTACATTCTGCTGTTGGATATTTACAGACACTGATTTCAGTCTCAGATGTTATAGTTTAGTTTGTCAGATGTATTGTCTTGTGGCAACAGGAATATGAGGTTCCTGCTACGGGAATCTCTGTAGAGCAAAGCACACAGTCTGCTCAGGAATTGAAACCAGCAGCTCTGGGGGTTGGTCTTTGTATTGTCATGGTAGAGTAACCGAGTATTAGTGTATAGCACTGTGGTACTTCTAGTTCATGCTGCCATGAGATAGTATTGAGAAAATTTTCTTGAGGAAGAGGATATCCTGTATTCGTTTGGGGAAATAATCTGTGCTCCTGGTGCTTTTTAGGATGAACTCTGCATACTACCACCATATTTGCCAGCGTGCACTTTATCAAGCCTGAACAGAGTATTTTTCCACACCTTTGCTTATTTTCATGTAGCAGTACTGAAAGCGAGTGTACTGCTAGTTCTTTTTGAAGCACTCGCTTAATGAGTAACTGTAGCAGAAGTGTTCAAATTTGTCAGATATCAGAAAAACTAATGCCTGTGTACGTGCCTGGTCCCCACAGTAGGTTCTCACATCGGATTTCTCCAGACTGGCTGGAGGTTAGATTGTTAGGCTTCAGGACACGGTGGAACGTATGCTTGAAGCCGTGTTTAGCTAACCATAAATGATCATGTACATGCTTATTTCCACAAAGTATACACGGTTTCCTAGTACAGAAATGGAATCTACTACAACATAAATTATGCATCATCAGCTGTTTCTTGGTCTTTAGCAGTAAATGAGGACATCAGAAACTTTTCCTTAAGCATGGAAATATGCTACATTTTATCCTTTTGAGACAGTGTTTTGGAAATATGTCAAAATGATCAAGAACTACATTTTTGTTTAAAAGTAGTAGGAAGGCCTTATTGTATTAGCAGATTACAGTCACTGTGTTAGTATACTATCTACCTTGTATTCATTTTTACTAACATAATGAGAAATTTTTCTACCATGATTATATTTTAATACAATAAAATTGTGTTGGTAAGGAAAATTAATATGATTTTAAAGAGAGATGCAAAGACAATAAAACAACCTCTGTTTTTTTCCTAAACTTTTAATTTGTTGCTAACTCAAAAAATACTTTTTATTAATCCTCTAAAATAATTATATTCAAATGAGCATTTAAAGTCAGTTAAAAGGATTACAGAGGGTTTTTTTTCCATATACTGTGCCATATAAGAACTGAATTAATTCTTGCTAAACAAACATTACAAGAACCATCACAGAGACAATTAATGGAAATCTCCAAAGAACACTATCTAAGACAGTACATTAAAGTATATTAGTAAATATTCTATAATATATATTGTAAGTAGTAAAGATGTTTTGTAATATGAGCTCTCTTACCTCCTTCAAAGTAAGACTTTAATCCAGGCAGGCCCTTGCCTGAGCCCTGATCGAAAGGCTGTTACCGTTGGTGGAAAGATTTCCATTGGCTTCATTTAGGTTTGGGTTAGGCCAAGAGAGAGAGAGCAGAGAGCACAGAGCTGTTACACTGCTACACAAGTTGGCCACATGTGCGTACAGTTGGTTTATATGCCAGAGATTGTCTTCTGTCAATTGATCTAAGTCTCAAGTCCCCTTGTGTTCTCATTCCCATCTTCTCAAGGACACTAAGAAAAAAATGGAAAGGGGTGTAATAAGGAGTAGTATTCTGAAGAAAAATGGGCTCGAGTGTAATCACCTGTCTACAGTTGAGAAGGTTTGATACGTGCTCCCTTCTTAGTCTTTGCACTGCTGCTAGCCAAGAAGAGCTCACGGTCTGTCCGCAGGGCTCTTTGTTATGCAGCATCAGAGCAAGTCTGCTCAGATGCTTCTAAATTTGCTTGTTTGAGAGCACTACATAACTGAACAATGTAGGATCAAACCCAGAATTTTTACTGAGAAGATTGTCATACCATCATTTACTACATCCTTGTTCCTATGAGGTTTGCATTTTGATGAAAATTCTGTCCATAGATATAGAAAGAAATGTCTGTGGTTTTAAGTGTCAGCAGCAGATGAGCAAATTGCTTTGTCTGTTTTTTTAAAAAGGCATCTCTAAAGTGTTAGCCCACACTATTTAGGGAGGACCTAAGACCTCTCGTTCAAAATTCCTGGTTGAAACTTGGAATATCTGCACTCAGTTATCATTCTTACCACAGGCTTCATGTGAGGAATGAGCAAGATATTTACAACTTTAGTACCTCACAGGTAGATAATTTCAAGCATAAACTCTGCAGGTTTTGATCCCATTTGGACTGTTTAGGGCATTGACAAACACTGGCAGCAGGCTACATTGGAAAGCTAAAGCTCTCAGACCAGCTTTCAAAGGGTCAGGCTTCGTAAGAGATGTTACTTTCCCCTCAGTTAGGGATATCTGGTTGAATTATTAAACCAGCACAGCTTTCAGTCCTGTATTTTGTGTGGATTAATTCTGATTATGACCATTGAATAGTGTGGCAGTTTAGGAATCGATTCAAAAGCAGATCAGATTTTACTTTAAGAGTGGTAATACTGTGGGTGTGGGTATGGAAAAGAGAATGCGCGCAAACAGGTAGAGAAGTTTTAGTCAACTAATTTTAAATTGCCATCGGAGATCTGTGACAGTTTTTAGATATTATGCCAAGCCAAGGAACAATTACACTAATTAATCTTGTGGGGTAGATCTGCAAAAAAAGTGTGGACACTTAAAGGAGAAGATGATCTGGGTTCTCAGAATAAGTTTTTGTAGAAGGCAAAAGTGTAACTGAGCTGTTGTAGGTGTACTCCCACCAGCCTTTAACCTAACTCGTTTGGATACCAGCAGTGGTAGGGCAACAGGGGTATGACGTTCACTGCTTGCTAAGTGCTGTAGTGTTTATTCAGCTACTTGGGGCCTGATAAGTGTTGTGCTTGCTGACCTGACCCCTGATTTGCCACAACTACATCAGTTACTTCGAGTGTAAGATACATTTCATGGGACCTGCAGCCATATAATTCACTGCAATGTAGACGTCACCCCTATCTGAGGGTCTTCACCTAGTGCAGGACAAATCTCAGCAATCCAAATACATCAATCCCAATTTAGTTGTAATGAACACAGAGACCATGTACTGGATTGGCATCTTGGATACATTTCCTCTGCTCTGGCAACAGCAGAGAAACATCCTTCTGCCACATCACTAGGTGAAATATCGTCTGACTGTTTCTACACAGGAAGAGTCAGTAAGCAGTTTTCTTGACCTATCAGAGAGTTTTTCTTTGTTTATTAATTGGCGTTATTTAGAAGCCCAATAGTGAGCCTCACAGCTAGGAGTTCCTTCACGTGGCACTCAGATTTAGAGCTAGGGCAAGGCACTTAACCTCTCCTTAGTTTAGTCTGTGAAACACACAACACTATTTTAAGGACTTTTCAAGGATATTAGGTAGATTTAATCAGTTTAGTATTTGTACTGCAATAAGGTCTATGTCATTGGAAAGTCTTATAAGAATCTCGATCTTTTGAGTTTTATTTTGTGCTGATTTAAGTTTGAAGGGCTAGTTTTGATACCATGTACTGTATTTGAAATGTGCTATTGTTTCATCTGTATAAATATCAGCTGATTTTTCAAGCTACTGTAATGAACCTATTTAGTCTCTACGTATACCAATGCCCTCTACTGGTTTGAAACACAATTGCTCATCAGAGGGTATTGCTTTTCTCCTTTACTGAGGAAACTGTAATATTTAAAATATTTTCCTTGGAGAGTGGTAGAATTTTGGTTGTGTATCCAGGCTGTCTGTGAAGTGCAAGTAGCTGCACCATGGGCAAGCTGACATCTGGGTGCCTGTTGTTGTGCTACATGTGTAGTACTGTGCCAGCTTTTTTGTTGCCCTCTGCGTCTTGTTGTTTCACTGGATTTGCTATTCTTGCCATGAACGACAGGCTCGTAGGTAGCTGTCTTGAGAGGGAAGAGGACACTTACCTGAGACTCGTTCAGCTCAAAGCTGCTGTGTAGATGTTCTGTCAACACAATGGTCACCTCTCTAAGGAGCCTCTCCGCTCTTCAGCCTGGTCCAGGGCCTACCTTAGAAGGTGAGGGGCAGTTGTCTGGACAGGCTATGGTATAAATAACCCTTGAGGCACGGGAGCCGCAGAGGTAATGAAGTGCCTTGAGGAAAAAGTCTTAACTATCAAGGGATGGATCCACTCCCCCCTGCCACAAACCAGAGGTCACGTGGCTGAGGAATGTGTATCCAAAGATAATGCTACCTTCAGAGAACTCTACTTACAGGTAAGTAACTCTTCTTTAAAGGAGGTATCTTTGTGTGGCAGACTGTTTATGGGAGCAATTTGAATTGAACTTTAAATGAAAAAGGCATATCTCTGTAAGTGGTAATAATTTTAGTCATCTCGCTGTGGCTAGGGGTTGTGGAATTCATTAGCACAGATTAACATATAAAGTGGGTGAGATATCTAATAGCAAACGTAGAGGTTTAGGGACCTTAATTCATCACTGAATGAACAGCGTGTACAGTATTAGGGACTATGAAATTTTTAATTTACACAAAGTGTCCAAGAATATAGGGAATAAATTTAAACCCAAAAACAGATAATGGAGCTGTGCCCTGCCTAGCTGGCAAGTTGAATTGTTTTTACACTGAGTGAAGAAAGCTAATTATCCCAAGCACAAGGAGACTGCTAAAAATAATAAGATTATAAAGAATAATTTGCTGATATAATTACAACAAAATTGGGTACACACAATCGTCAGATACATGTATTGCTTGACCTGGGCGAGAAAGTGAAATAAATCCTTCCTCTATAGCCTTCGTAAATTTGTTTTTATCATCTCCAAGTGGTGTTTGCACAGGCAGCACAATTTGCATGTGTAATGTGGCTGTACAAATTGACAACAAGTAAATTATTCAAGGAAATAGGCTGGTCGTGGGTCTGAACTATCTCGCAAAGCCTATTCATTTTGAAGAATCACTGAGACGTGAAGCTCATACATCAACCATTTTCTGACAATCCTCAGACTTATTGTCTCCTAAAATGTCATTATGGCTATTATTTATGAAGCTAATTCATTTATTAATATATATTTAACTCTGACTTGTCATGCACCTTAGCAGGCATTCTGTGCACTGCATATTTTTGAATAGATGAAAGAGTTTTGCATGCTTTAATGATTACTGTAAGCTGCTATAGATTTATAGAATGCAGCTTTATTATCTACTTGCATTAATACCTTTTTGTAACTTTTTTTTCCTTAAGGCCATCAAATATAAATGGCAAATGACTTACCCAAAAGATTGTATAAAAAGAGATTTTCTCAGAGTTTGTTGAATTTTAGAACAAAATGAGGTAGCTAACTGTTAAGGCCTTATTCATTTTTAAGATCAATGATATTGATGTTTTGTGTATTTTGCTAAAAGTGTAGGATGAAATGTATAAATTTAGATGCTTATTATACTTTTCTCTTTGAGGACAAGTGGCCATCTTTTGATTACACCAACAGCACAGAGAGTATGGATAATAAGGTTGCCTATGGTTCGTGGATTTTTTCATCTTGATTCACTTATCTGTAGGGCATATTAAAAGACATAGGGATCGCAGTAACCATTCTCTGACATCTGCAGAGTGTCGGGAAATTAAAAATTGCAGTCTACTACGAGAAACATATTTGGGGCAGTTCTAAGTTTTATTACACACACAGAATTCAGATTAAACTTGCAATTATAATAACAAATTGGCTAATTTAAATGCATAGTTATTATGACTGTACAGTCAATTTGACTGTTTGCAAGGGCCCATGATCACAATTTGAGGCTACTGGCCAGTAGCCTAAGAACTGATTTGGAAGTTATGAGATCCTGCTTGTGATACTGATACCACCCACAGATTTGATAGGTCATTTGGTCTTGCTTCCTCAGTATTCCCATCTGTAGGATAGGGATAAAAAGTTCGACTTCTCTCCCAGTGGCAGAAAGGAATAACCCATTGGGGTAAAGGAACTCTCTCATCAGAGTTGCTCTTTAATATTAACATTAGGAATTGCCTTATTTTTCACCTACTCCCAGGAAGTGCTAGGTACTCAAAGCCATGTGATTATATTATACCATGGAATGGACAGTCTATGAATAAGACGGTCTTTCATAGTGTATCTTTACTTTAAAATCTTGCAGAGCTGTATTCTTCATGGTCAAAGCTATTTCATCTTAAAGCAGAAGGAGAACACAAGGAAGTCTTCAATGTTCAGTAGTGTTTGCAAAACAAAGAATTACCAACTCCTTAGGTAGCATGAAGGTCTTTTGAAGCTAATGTTGTAAACACTAAAGATAGTCATATTGGGAAACTCACTTATGACTTTGAATTCTCCAACTTTTTTAGAATGTTAATAAGACCACAAAAAGATATATAGGAGCAAACTCAAGTAACAGAAATAAACACACTGTGATAAACCAACTCAATCCAGCCAAGAGCAAAGAAACTAGACATGTGGTTCTGAGTATGCGTAGTGAATAACTAAAACTTTTTTGTGTCTGAAAGTCAGTAATAATAATAGCATTCTGTGCTTTGAATCATAGAATTATAGAATGGTTTGGGTTGGAAGGGACCTTATAGACCATCTCGTTCCAACCCCCCTGCAATGAGCAGGGACACCTTCTACTAGACCAGGCTGCTCAAAGCCCCATCCAGCCTGGCCTTGAACACTGCCAAGGAGGGGTCAGCCACAGATTCTCTTGGCAGCCTGTTCCAGTGCCTCACCACCCTCAGGGTGAAGAATTCTTTCTTGCATCTAGTCTAAACCTACTCTCGTTCAGTTTGAAGACCCCTTGTCCTATCACTCCATGCCCTTGTAAAAAGTCCTCCAGTTCTCTTGCAGGTCCCTTCAGGTACTGGAAGGCTGCTCTAAGGTCTCTCCGGAGCCGCCTCTTCTCCAGGCTGAACAGCCCCAGCTCTCTCAGCCTTTCTTTATAGGAGAGGTGTTCCAGCCCTCAGATCTCATTGCTGTGGCCTCCTCTGGACCTGCTCCATCAGGTTTTCTATTTGGAAATAGAAGCTTATATTTTCAAATGTGTGCCGTCAATTTTGGTACATGCAATTTCAGGTGACTGTTATGAGACACCTTAGAAGGTAGACCCAGACTTCCAGAATATTATTTTTTTAACTGAGCCTAGTAGAGTGATGTAAATTTGCCCTGTGGTAACTCAGAATGTTTTAAAATTGGTGAAATACATTACTGAACTTGTGCAGCTTAAATTTAAATATCTTCTGCCACTTGAAAAGCTTTAGGGTATAAATATTAGTTGGTCTTTTGTATTTCCAAAGAAAAATGGTGTTTGTGACTCAGTCATTCAGTAATCAATGCCTTCATAATTTTTTAACTTGCTGGCCAGTTTCAGCTGAAAGAGGTAAATGCACAAACTACCTGCAGGTTTTCTGACTATAGCTAGTTAAAGATAGAGACTGAAATTAATGCTGTCACTGAAGTAATGAGGAATACTGACTTCTGGCATATTTTGTGGTAGTTTACAATTAATAAGAGTACTTAGGTGTTCTCAAAATGGCATGTTAAAGAAGAAAATTCCTTGAGTGTTTCCTTGTTGTATCTGAACATGTTTAGAGACTTCACAGCTACAGTTTTCCCAAATAAAAGAGAATTTGAAGAAGAGATTGACTGAAAATAAAAAGAGCATTTGTGTTCATCATCCAACAAGAGATTACAGACTTCTGCAAAGATGCTGCGTGGCACATCAGACTCTAGTTCCTGCCATTACTGTGTACAGTAGTAGAACTACTTTTTTCTTTGGCGGAGATCAAAATTACACCTGCTACATAAGCTATTAATTCATCTTTATTCAGTAACCTGTAAAATTCAGAGTGTAAACATGGTGCAAATCTGATTGATAGTTCTGGACAAAATTTTTCAGCTGTGATTTTCTGAGTGGCTCAGCTGTACAGCCGCAGAATGATGTGCGAGGAAAGTGCCCCATCAGACTGCCTGTGCAGCTCTTGCTGCTGCTCCTGATGACACTAATCCATATTCCACTTCTAAGTTGGCTGCTTCTCAGAGAAACGCTGCTGCTTCAACATCTTTTACTGCTGATCCTGCTTTACATTTTTGGAACAACCCAGGAATTCTTACATCCTCCTTTATAAGCAGGGAAAGTAGACACAATTTATTGTTTCATAGAACAAAATTTGTGAACCATAAATCATTATGTATTCTAGCTTTAATGTCTTATTTTGTGTTTAAAAACCTTATTATATCCTGTGATAGTCTTTGCAGGTCTAGCATGGTGTCAGGCCGTACAGACAGAGTAACTGACCAGCTTGAGATTCTTCCAATGTGCTGGGTCTCTGTACCTTCAGTAGCCAAGTCACTTCAGTGTAGGCCATATGTCAGTGAGATGCCAGGTGATACCTAGAGGACTGCCTGTAGCTAGCTGCCTGATAATCCCTCGACAGCTAAAATCAGAAAGGATGTAGTGTGAGCAGCTTCTAGAGGCCATAGTTGCTGCAACCAGGCTACCTACCTCTACCCCAAAATTTTTCTCCTTTTAACTATACCAAATCACAGAATCACAGAATCACAGAATGGTAGGGGTTGGAAGGGACCTCTGTGGGTCGTCTAGTCCAACCCCCCTGCCAAAGCAGGGTCACCTACAGCAGGCTGCACAGGATCTTGTCCAGGCGGGTCTTGAATATCTCCAGAGAAGG
>Ga0065711_1048437_pt1 | contig 11809 bp, 6 predicted proteins | sample Hoacrofraction12_FD_59098 | JGI IMG/M metagenome (GOLD analysis project Ga0065711, IMG submission 59098) | Hoatzin crop microbial communities from Cojedes, Venezuela - Epithelial fraction 12 v2 (version 2) | ecosystem: Host-associated > Birds > Digestive system > Esophagus > Crop | place... | reverse complement strand
TAAGGTCTCCCCGCAGCCTTCTCTTCTCCAGCCTCAACAGCCCCAACTCTCTCAGCCTGTCATCCTAGGTGACGTGTTCCAGCCCTCTGATCATTTTTGTGGCCTCCTCTGGCCCCGCTCCAACAGGTCCATGTTTTTCCTGTGCTGAGGGCTCCAGAGCTGGATGCAGGACTCCAGGTGGGGTCTCACCAGAGTGGAGCAGAGGGGCAGAATCCCCTCCCTCGCTCTGCTGCCCACACTGCTGGGGATGTAGCCCAGGGTATGGTTGGCCTTCTGGGCTGCAAGAGCGCACTGCTGGCTCATGTCCAGATTTTCATCCACCAGCACCCCTAAGTCCCTCTTGGCAGGGCTGCTCTCAATCCCTTCGTCCCCTAGCCTGTATTGATACTGGGGGTCGCTCTGGCCCAGCTGCAGGACCCTGCACTTGGCGTTGTTGAACCTCATGAGGTTCACGTGATGCTACGGTGTCTTACTACTGGGGTTGAGGAATTCAGTTTATCTTGATATTCTGAAGCCTTCAGTGTTGATGGCACCAAGTACAGACTGTTTCTACAGCGATTTTGCTGTCCCCACCAGTCTGCCATCCTAGACAGCTCCTACCTTCCCTAGGGCTAAAGCCAGCCCTGACAGGTACACCGGAACTGCAACAGAAAAGCAATGTGTGAACTACAAATAATAATTAACATTAGATGGCTGTTGTGCCTGGGAAAAACGAACCACTCATTTACATGCCTTCATAAAAGATACTTATGGAAAGTAAAGTATAAAATGGAAATTAGAGGACCTAGGTGAGAATTTGACAAGCAAATAGGCATTGATGTAAAGCAAATTACAGGGACATTTATTATAATATTAAAGATACAAATTATGGATCCATGATATTCCCAAGAAAATAAAAACAACAATTACAAAGAATAAAGCCTCTGTATCCCATTTCAAATATAATATGCAGTCATGGAAAAATACAAAGAAGTGTAATAAGGATGATAAGAGGTAGGAGATAGATTTTACATGAAGAGACATTAGAGTCCTCACCTTGGAATAAAGATGATAGGGAAGGAAAAGATGATAAATTTATACAAAATCCTGAGTAGAGAATAACTATGTACTATTTTTCTTAATATCAAAACGAGAGTGTGCATCACACAGAATTACCAAGCAGGAGAATTAAGTACACAGATGTACTTTTTCACTTTTATTAAACCATTAAACTAATTGTCATAGGATTTTTGGATGCCAAAAGAATTCATAAGTTCCAGATTCTCTTGATCCCTGAGTTTTACAATCTGGAAGAGTTACAACAGAAGGAAATAAAATCTTTTATGTTTTTATATATGCCTTCTCTTACTAGCATCTATTACTGGCCACTGTCAGAGGCAAGATGCTAGTTAGATGGACCTTTCATCTGACAAACACAGTTAGTCTGAAGTTTTATGCAAAACAAATAATCATCCATGTTGAGCTGTTTTTCCAGCTGAGAACATTCGTTAAAATCATATTTTTCTTGTAATAAAAATACAACAACAGCAGAAGGATTACAGAGTAAATAACATTGATGTTAATATAAACCGATAAATATAAAATAAAAAACAGGCAGGATACATCCGACCACACTTTAAGAATGAGAAACTTCATGAGCTAACATACAAACTCTCTGATTAATTCATCTAATTATCTAATTATCTAATAGTATTACAAGTCTGTAGCATGTGTGTGTACCTACAAACTCAAGAATAAAAACTGATTTCTTGGAATAACAAGATGATAGTCTATCACAAGGTCAAGTGGTTGACACAGTCTCTACTGACAGACTTATAAAAGGCCTAACCATGAGCATGACAGGACATACACCTCTGCCCTTGTAAAGAAAAACCATGCTTCTGCCAACAAAATGGAAAAACAAATGCAAATACCTTTTCTGCTCTTCAGATAAAGTTTTTCGAAGTCCCTCTTCAGAGGACATTCAGGAAAGGCTATAAGAATGATCCAGAGCATGGAAAGCATCTTCTATGAAGACAAATCTAAAAGATTAATTGTGATTAACTTATGAAATAGCACAGAAGACTAAAAAGTACTACAGGGAAGACAGAGCAGGAGTTAGAATTTAATTCAAAGCAATTAAATGATTGCGGTTTCTTATATAATTCTCTTTCTTACTACTCTCTTACTTCTTAACATACCCTGTAATTAGAGTGTGGATAAAAAAGGTCACTGAGCCCAAAAGTAAAAACATTAAATATTTCTATGGATTTCAAGGATATGTAGAGATCTAATTAATCTGAATACCCTAGAATATTAAATGCTAGACTTTAATGTATAAATCAGTCTCTGACTATTAGAGATTGGAGTGAAACCTAACATGGAAGACAGGTGCAGAATGTTTTCAGTTGACAACCACAGGGCTTCTTGCACCATTTGCAGAAGCATTTCGAATTGACCACTTCTGAAGGTACAACCATGCAATCCATACACAATTTGAAATACATTTTCAATTTCTGTACTCCGGCCATGACAAGAACAATTAAGTAGCACTGTAGGAAGAGGTAGAATCAAGCCCAGTTGCAGCATTCCTCTGTTTGGGACTAGTGGCATTTGTAGTGGAATGAGGAGCTGGTAGCCCAAAATGAGAGAAATAGGAAGAGGAAGGAAAAAAAGGCGGCTTTTGGTTAGACACCAGGGCAGATGGGCAGCTGTAAGCATGTCAGATGTGATGATTTCAATGCTTATGTTTGCTGATTGGGATTAAAGGAGAGGAGTGCACAGAGGAAAAGATGGAAGAGGAGGCTGGCCAGTATGTGCTTGTAGTGAACTTGGCTATGGCAGCCATGTTTTGCAGGGAATGGAGGGAAGCTGGAGACCTTAGGAAAAAAAGAAATGACAAGGCATGAAGACTGCCTCTTGTAGGACGTTAGGGTCAATGGCCATTAAACATGAGGACTACGTGAATGAGCTGGAACAGATAGAAGAGCTGAGCCCACATCTAAGAGTAGTGCTTATCCATGTACAGCCTGCATACATTACGCAAGCAAGTCCCTTTGTAGATACCACTTGTATTGACCTAGCTGACAAGAATTGTCCTGGGGTCCAGTAGCAGAACTGTCTCCTCCAATGCTGAAAATGCAATAGTTAGGGCAGATACAGTCTGATTTCCACCATGGCCTTGGCCTGGTCTTGGGAGGGAAAAAAAGCTGAGCCTCAGCTTCCAACATGCTTGAAAAAGGGTAACTCCTTTCTGCCTGTGCCCCTGCTGTTTGTGGGTCTTCAGCAGCAAGGAAAGATATATGTGCCTCTGAGACTTTTTTTTTTAAACAGTCAGTTGTGGCAATTACACTCATGGTGTGAGGAAGCTAGCAAAAGAAACAAGAGGAGAAGGATGCTAAACTCTGTCTGTCCTGTAAGCACCTTCTATGCGATCTCCAAGCAAACCCTGAAGAAGCTGCACTACTGTCATGCTGATCAAGTACATCTTGCTAAGTATACAGAGGAAGGCAACTACTGTAGAACAAAACGCTACTACTTAGCTTTGGGGAGGTATCTATCTATCCCTTAGGATACCTGGAAAAAGAAGTATGTTGTACATTGGCTACATTTGCAGATTACCAATTTTTTTTTATAAAGTTCACTTAGAACTGTAAAAGAATACAAAAAGTTCCAAGGGCTGGTGAAACTAGGCTAACTGGCAATACAGATGAAGACAAATGCTGATAAATGCATGACAGTGCTGATTGGAAGGAATTCCTTCAATTACTGATAAACATAATGCATTCCACCTTTATTGTAAATGTGCAAGAAACAGGCCTAGGCTTCATAGTAGACAACTAACTGAAGACACTTCTTCACTACATGCTTATATGCAAAAGAACAAATAAAATACAGGAGCTACAGAAGACCACCATATAATATACTGATGATTGAAGCATATAGTAAATACATTTTCGCCATGTACAATAAAATACAGAGGAATAAAAAGTGGTTCAAATATGAACCAAAAAACACTCGGGACTTACAAAAGCACCTAAAAAGTTGGACTCTTCTACTTAAAAGTGAGAAAATAAGACAGGAAATTAAAGGGATATCTAACGCAATCCATGTTGGAGAGAAGACACATCAAGTATATCCATTCATAATCCCTAGAACTGGAAAAGTCATTCAAAAAAACTGAAAGACAGTAGACTGCTAAGAGTATTTTTTTGATACAGAAAACACATTTTGTTACCCAGCTCCACTAATGACAATATATTAGCATCTAAAAAAGTATAATCGTGTATCAGAATGAAAAATAGAAAATTATTAGGGACATCAACACTAATTATAGATTAAGAGGTTTTTAAACGTTACAGAAGATGCAAAAAATACAGGAAAAAATGCCATTGTCATACTGTGCTAGTGTAATCACCTAAAACTGCTAAAATATTCTACTTAAAAATTATTATATCTTGTTGAGAAAACACAACTACTTTATTTAGCAATAATTGTTATGATTCAGAAACTTCATGACTCCTTTCTTCTAAAAATATACGCACTCTCTTCCAAACTAAGGAGAATTCAATGCTTTCATTTGCAGCTGTACAAACCTAACGTAATTATAACATTGTAAAAATAATATATGCATCCTTAGGACTTGATTATGTGACATTTACCAAGTCCCACTGAGGCGGGAACCAAGCCTGCAAAATCATACTTATGAGAACACACTCCCCAAGTCAGGTCAGTGAATAAAAGCTCCTCATATGAGTAAGGCTGTAAGAATAGACTACAGGAGGTCAAGGTCAGTGGTGAGTTTTGGCTGAGTCAGGGTTGGAGGATAAGGGCCTTATGAATCCTATAAATAGTTCATTGTTAAAAGAGGTCAGATTGAATTCTGGAAGTATTTTGGAAAAAGAAACCCGTGCGTGACTAATGACGTACACCTACCCAACTCTCTCTGCTTATTAATGTGACATTTGTTTGGAACAAACACATATAATAAATAAAAGATATTTTTAGGACATGCTAGGGAAATGTATTCAGATTTTGAGAGAATACTTTGAATGTATTTAAAGTGATGCACTGAATCAAAGGAATGGTTGTTGCAGCATACAAATACGGCGTTTAAAAATAGTGGTTTCTATTGATTCTGATGGAAACAGGAAAACAGGCCAAGGGTGCTAAGAATGGGGTTTCCTCTCCTGACTGATACCAGCTAGGAGCTGATACCTAGACACCTTTTACTGTGAGTTGAGAGAAGCAGGTGCCTCCATGGACGATTAACCCCATCCTAAGGCTGTAGTTTGGCACAAACTTAAACTGGCCTAACTGAGCACCAGCACCGGGAAAAGCAGCTTCCCAAAGCCCTTTTGCCCAGTGTAAGTGGTCTTCCCAGTTGTGTAAAATATTTTCATTTTTGTTGGCGTAAGGGTTAAGTAAACTCGGTGGGTAGCTGCTATGCATGAAACCAGTCCCTCCCATCTCGTCCTTTCTCCCCTCAAGGTTATTTTCCAGTTGGATCAGTTCTCAGGTCTGGAAACTATGCCAGTGGCGGCTGGGCAATGGACAGGAGGAATGCTGGGGCAAAATGACTGTTTCTTTCAACCTGAGAGTCAGAGGAAAGCGTTTGGCAAAGGCTCTGAATGACCCATGTGGATCTAGCACTTCACAGCTGCCGATACAGGGAGGTCATCTTCTATTCTTCTGTTCCCCTCTCTGCTGCCAGCTGCAGACTACCACCACTTCCTTTGCAATGGCTGTGGCACTTGTAAAAGCCTTCTGTGTCCGGAGACACCTTCATAACCTGGCAGAAAACTAAACCATTAAAAAATCTAAATAGATTTTAGTGGGTTAGCAAGTAGAGTTGGATCACGGAGGCATCAGATGTGCAGCAGAGCTGGCAGACGAAGAGGCTGGATGGGAAGAGTAGGGAGAAAAAAACGAGAAAGGAAGGAAGTCTGGGACCATACTTTCAACAGTCATGAGCTGTTAGATCAGCTGATCGTCAAAGCACGCCCACAGGGCCCCCTTCCACATTACTTTGTATGTGATCTAATTGGAGGCAGACATGGAAAGGGACAGTCCTGCTTTCCAGGACTGCTTTCCAGATGGGGAGGGGACAGGAGAGCCAGCATCCAGACTTGGGCAAAATGCACCATAAAGTGCATGCCAAAACCAGGTTGTATCGATTGCTCTCTGGACTTCTTATCTTTCTTCATTAACTAGAAGGAGCCTAGACAAAGAACTCATACTAAAACCCTGGTTTCAAAAAGGCTGAAGCTCAGTGAGATGAAATTCAGATGATGCGTTCATCCTGTACTGTCTCTGCCTGTAGTCTCCATTCTCCCATGCTGTAGCCTTACATTTCAAAGGAATGCATTTGTGCTAAATATTTCTTTTATATTTTACAACAAAAATCACAATTAAAATGAAGACACACCTAAGAAGTGAAAGAAATTGGAACTGATCTGCTGATAAATGCATTATTATATCTGTTCCCAAAAGAGCTGCAAGTCTGTTGCAGAGTATCGACACTGTCTTCTTGCAATGCAAAATGAAGTCAAAAAGGAAAGATCACAAAAAAAAAAGGGCAAGTTTCTAAACACTATTGATGAGTCTTAGTGAGGCTGTAGCTGGAAGAATAAACACAGAGCAAAGAGCTCCTTCGACAGCTGTTGAGACAGCGTGCGCTCACAGAGCTTTCATCGGCGCGAGCAGGGGCCAGTCTGTGGAAAGAACAAAGGAGCCTCAGAGCCTGGGCCACGGAGGGAGAACGGGCGGAAACAAAAAGGCCACTTGGATGACACTCAGGGACTCCGTTAGGTCCCGTTCTCTGCCCCGCCCTCGCTTTGAGGGAATACCTTAATCATTTCAGAATCCTCATTGACTTGAAAGATGTTATTGGCTCGAGCATGTTATTGACTTCAATGAAGCTATTTAAAAGAAGAAGGTGCTGTTCAATATGAGCATGAATAGCAAGATGGAATTTTTTCCTTAGTAGCTAAAAGACTATTTCCTATGATTTATTATTAAACAAAGCATAGAAAAACACATCCATGAAGCACTGGCATCTGTAACAGATGCTGACTGACTTCAGTGAAACTACTCTGATTTATGTTGATATTCTGTGATTAAAGATACCGGAAAAATGTTATTCTCACACACTGAAATGACGGGATTTTACTCTACCACCCTTGAATTGCAGCCTTTATTTTTGCTACCAAAATACTGATTTCTAATTGCACCTTGTGTTTTCTAGAGGGTTTAATAAATAAAATGACCACCTCCTTGAGGAAAACGATTTCTTTATATATTTTGTTTGACTGGTTGAAAACACTCATCAAGGAAACAACTGTCTAGACACGATGACAATAAACCCTCTGTTGCTGGAATGGCGGGAAAAGAGGTTGCCCTCAGAAAGCAGTACTTCCCAAAGAAGTCATGAGCTGTTTGCCAGGCTGTCATGTGTTTAAATAATTATTTCAGATATTCATTCTTCATAAGAAGTCTTAAGTACAATTTCCTGATGCGGAACACATCGATGATTTATGGCTCCGCATGTTTTTTCCCAGGAACAAAGCTTTATTCTGTTGAGAGAGCTGAAAGGTACGTTACACCCATCAATGTCAGGACCGGGCAATGCCTCAGCAGCCCCACACTTGTTTCATGGTATGATTTTGGAATTCCTGCCACACGAACTGTTTGAAAAGGGGTGATGGGCACATATGCAATTAACACAAAAATCATTGTTAGTGCTAAAAAAAAAGCTGATGCTGGTTACAATGCCACTACTGCTTTCTGATGATTTGCCTGACTATGGTCAAGACCCACTGCAGCTAAAAACTTGAGGGAGATCCTCCCATTACTAAGGTAGGATCAGATTCCTGATAAAAAAAGAGAAAAATTTAATCTGTCATTTTTTTGTAAGAGCTTTAGTTTCACATCCCTGTCTTGGAGGTTGCTCCATCGGGATCAGCTCTTCTGCCTGCACACAGCTTCATCCTGGCTCTAGAAACCCAAACTACTGAGCGTGGTAATCAGAAAGGGAAACTGAATAAAAATAGAAAGTGAAATTCATTATTTGGTTTCGTGGTGCAAGCAAAAAGGAAGCAAAAGTCAGAAATGGGTTATAACATTAATTTGACTTGACAGAGATAAGAAATTAGGTTGGTTTTTTTTAAACCAAGAGATTCTTTCTCCATCTAGCAAAGTTGGCAGATGTTATCAGGAATACATCAGGCCCTCTGTCTTCATTCAAAGCCTGCTGAAGAAAGTGTAAGAGCTTTTTAGGCACTTGTGGTGTTTGCATCAAGCTCCTAATGTTATGTATCAGAGTTGAGGTGGCACGATACACTGTACCGAGTTCTTACTTGAAGTACTCCGAATGAGTCAGCTTTGTGGTTTCTGAGGAATGTGTTGTGCTTCTAGGAATTCAACCTGGATCTCTGGGCCTGTAGATACAGCCTCTAATGTGCACAGCCAGAGTGATGGCTCACGGAATAATGAGTTTCAAATAACGAGCTCTAGATCTGTGAATTATTTTTTACAGTTGTGAAGGAAATAGATATTAAAGGTAGAAGCGAGAAAATAAAAACAGCAGATAACAATGGGAACACAGGAAGAGAATGAAGAAGCCCCATCCCACTTCAGACCACTAGGTGCTATTCAGGTGACAGTGGCTGCGGCAAACACTTCGATAACGGCATGTTGAGGAGAGAGAGCAGCAGTGGGTCAAGTTTTCTCTGTGGCTTTGCAAATGCTTATGCGAGAGTGTTTGCTTGTTCCTTAAATGCAGGGCTGTACAGCCCTAAATATGCGATTTGTCTGTTGCTTCTTGAAAGACGAGGTACCTTGTACGTTTTAGTAAGCAGGCACTCCGAGTTTCATTTTAAGGTTAATGCTGACATCAATTGTCAGCGTTTTATGATGTTTCCTGTGATAATCTAAAAAGTCTGACTGCTAAAGTTAATCAATTCAGAAATTGCATCACTTTCTCCATTTAGGTGAACCTCATTTATTTGATCGGAAGTATTTCCTCTGTACTATATAAACACACAAACAGGCAGGCAAACCATCTGCTTACTCTTAAATATATTTTTGGCAACTGAATGCAGATATATATATTCCTAATGTGTATCGTGACTGTAAATTAAGCTCTCAAAAATAAGAAATTGCCAAAAAAGCATTGTTTATACAAGCTTAAGTAGTTATCTTTGAAATATCATTCCTCTTGTAGTATACGGTCCATTTTCCTTAAGATGCCCCTTTTATTTTGTTCATAACATGGATTATCTTTCAGAAACGAGAGAAGATACAACAAATGAGACTGCTATCAAAACCAGAAGTGGTTTTATTGTAATTTTTATACACAATTGTGTGTGATTTTTTGCGAAGGCACAGATGATTACAAGATGGAATCATAATGACATTCCCAAGGGCCACCAGCAGTGTTGGACCTTTAAGAGTCACAAGGAAACCTTTACCACTTGAACCAAAGAAACTGGCAGAAGTAATACCTTGTCTTTTTATATGGATAAGCCACTGGAAAATAGTGGATTTCAAATCATTTGCTGGACAACAAAGAAACATAGGAATCCTGAAGTCAATTCTGGGAAGGCTGGCTTCAGTTCTACACAGGTTATAAACTTTTGTCTTGTCTTTCCAGACTCCCTCTCCCTCATTCCCTTCTGTTCTAGCTCCTTGCTCCTATGAGTTCCTTCAGCTCCTGCTGGTACCATCTTCCCCAGCTCTACCTGGTTTCTCTTCTCATGTTGCTGTATCTCTAAAGCCTGACAGTCATCGTGAGTCGCCCCATCCCCTCCTGTTTCTCAGATCTCTGCATCTGTCAAGCTACCACTTCCTTCTTCTCACTGAAAAGACAGGGAAACTTCTGAGAGAATTTCTCTCGCCTCAGTTTCAAGGACTAACAGGGAATGGATCTCCTGTACACCCACTTGTCTGCACAGCTCACATCATCTAAGAACATTTCCAATTTCCTTTAATTATGATAACCAGCTTCAGTTCTATGGCAGACCCAGCAGGTGCTCTGCTTAACTCCATGCAGCTCCTATTATCTGAAAGGCTTTTCACATATTGTGTAAGATACTCTAGAGGAACAGCATTGTCGTATGATTCTCAGTCTGTAAATATTAAATAATAATTCATCCACCAGTTATGTGGGCTCTCTTTCAAGAACTATAATAAGTGACATGGTTGATTCTGAGAAAAAAGAACAGTGACAGGTTGGTTGTTTATTTTTTTAAATGCCGGACCATGAAACTAGACAGCTATCTTTAATTTTCTTTCTTTTCCTTTTGCATTTGGAATGCTTGCTGTTACAGGCAGACTCTTTATTACCCATCTCCACAATTTTTTTTGTTTTGCTTTACAGCAGAAGCAAAAATTCCGCCAGTTGGCCTCAAATGCACTCTGTAGCTCTGGGCACAGGAGATTTTCTCCATGTGAAAATTTCCCTTTTTGCACATACTTACAGAATCAGTCATTGCGTTGGCTTCGTTTTCCTCCTTTGCTTGCCTCTGGTTGTGTCATTTCCAAATACTCACAATCATGAATTAGCCCCACCTCATCTCTTAAAAAATACATCCATTTGGGACTTTTTGTCTGTTTTCTACTTTTGTCTCTGAATTAAATATTCCAGCCATATTTTCAAGCTTTATTTCACAACAGTGAAAATACAAGCTGAAATTCTTGCACAACCACTCGATCCAAGGAGCTTTGAGAACAATGTCTATTATGAAACTTGTGATAAAATTGTAAAAGTTAGCAATATGGAGTTTGAGAGAAAGCATATGTGTGCTTTGCTTTTCCATTATCAACTTGCCTTTCATCCACACTTTGTGGACATACTCAATTCTCACCTGGTCTTTATATAGCTGCGGAGCTTAGCAATGAGGGGAAAAAAAACTTGGTACTGGATTACCTCTTCGAACAGGCTTGAGCTGTTCTGAACTCGGCGTACGCCTGGCTTGGCCTGTGCCGTCACAGCCTATCCACTCCTATGCCACTTTTAGCTGGCTGACATCAGCCAGCGCATGTCAGAAGGGAAATGGCAATTACAGGCAGGCTACAGATAGCCACGGAGTAGCATCTTATCAGCGCTACAAATATTTTCAAATGCTAAAAAAACCCCAAGCAAACAAACCACAAAACCCCCTAAGATTACACTAAGCTTTACCTCCTTCGCTGGTAGACAGACGAGAAGCAGGATCAGGCCAGGCCTGGTCTGAGCTCTGCCAAGGCAGTTTGCACGGAGAGACTCGATCTATTCAACAAGCAGTTTCAGAGTGCATCATCTCAGAAAATGGGGATGTGGCTCGAAATTCTGGAAAACACCTAACACTTCCAGGAGGAAGGCGAGCAGGGTGACAGATGACTGGGGCCTTCTGACCAGCGGACACGGAACGACTGCAGCTTGACACCAGACCTCACCCACGGGCAACCTGTTCAAGGCACTCCGGGTCACTCCGCGAGGGGAGCTTCAGAGCGGCCCAGCCCTTCCCCCAGCCTGCCTCGGGAGGGGCCGGGCGCCAGCCCCAACGGGCGAACGAGGGCCTCCGGGTCCACCTGAAGCCCCCCGGACACCTGCAGGCAGGCTGCCCCCCGCGGGGAGGCTCTGGGCCGCCGACCCCGCTGCTCCCGTCCACCGGTGGGAAGCGGACGACGCCCGGGCCTCGCAACGGGACCGGCGCCGCCGGAACGCCTCAGCGCGCCCGCCCCGCCCCGACGCCGGCTGAGGGGGACGGAGGGAGGCGGGAGCGTACCTAGCCACTCCGCGCCGCCGCCAGCTGAGTGACACCCATCGCGCCCAATGGGCGCCGAGGCG
>Ga0065711_1010895_pt1 | contig 11809 bp, 3 predicted proteins | sample Hoacrofraction12_FD_59098 | JGI IMG/M metagenome (GOLD analysis project Ga0065711, IMG submission 59098) | Hoatzin crop microbial communities from Cojedes, Venezuela - Epithelial fraction 12 v2 (version 2) | ecosystem: Host-associated > Birds > Digestive system > Esophagus > Crop | place... | reverse complement strand
CATAGCATAGCAAACTATTTTGCATTTTTCAAAATGTGATCATTCAGTGTGTGTGGCTTTGCTGGAACTCCATATAGACCCAACAGAGACATGTTGAGTGTATGTTTTCTAAACACAGCACTGTCAAGCCTGGCAAGTGTTTACACCAAAACTTTTCTTCCCTTTCACTTAAAAAAAATAAAAATTTCTTCTACAAAGTTCACACATGCTGAAATGTCTCAGTTTAAGCTTTTAGCACAGGCAGAAAGAGCAAATTCTTCCCAGACAAGACTGAGGCATTTATATGGAAATATTCTAGGCAGAAATAATAATAAAAAGTCACCGAATGGCACAAGAACTGCAGAGTTATTTTCCCCTTAGAGAATTTCTAAGTTTGGTCAGATATTGACAACTGAAAACACAGTCTTAGGATAAAGGTTGTGCTGGCCGCTGATTGTTATTCCTCTTCACCTCCAGGGAGAGCGTTTCATTCAAAGAAGTCACAGTATTTCTTATACAAGTAAATTAATTCCACCATTACTCTATCTGAAAATTAGTAAACAGGCCAGAGAATTTTTTTCCTTTGCTCCTAAAAGGGCAATCATCGCCAAGGCTCAGTTTTTACTTTGCAAATAGAAGGGTGAGCCGGTACCCTTCCCTTTGCACAGCCTGCTGACGCTCCCTGCTGCACTGAGCGGAAAGCCTTGCTGCAAAAAACAGGTACAGAAAGTTACAGGGAATTCATATGAATAAAAAAGCTGGTTGCTGGTATTAAATGCGTTTGTACAAGCCTGCATGAAAATGTGTTGGGGCAGAGTTCGTCCCGCTATTTAGTGACACTTTCCAAGCGAGGCATTTTGTTGTTCTTTTGGCCTAATATAAAGTGGCATCTACATTGACACGTTTACAGTTTGCTTTCTTATCATTAACATGACTATTAAACATTTGTAGATTTTATTACAAAGTGATTATTCAGAGCAGAAAATAAAGTTGTTTGCAATAGGATTTCAAGAATTTGCTTTCAAAGCACTGCTGAAACACAGCCAATCAAATACCAAAGCATAATCAAAGTGCACTGAAATGTAATAAATTATTTCCATCTTGTACAGTTCTGTAAATACAGACCATCACTTTATCCTTCCAAAAACAGGGGCTACGTTTTCAAAGGACTACGTCGGGGATTTAGTCGCGAAGTTTCCATTAACATCAATGACTCACTCAGCACCACTTTGAAAGGTTACCTGGGGCGGTTCTCCTTCTCTTCTTGCACAGGGGTTTTATACCACCAGCTCTGCTTAATGTTGGGAAGAATTAAGATTGTCTCTTTTCTGTTCCCTGATGAGAGAATAGTTTTTTGTATCTCCTGACTGATAATTTTCTAAGTCCCAAACTTAAATGGCTGTTTTGCTTTAGGGAAAGGAGGATCAACAGGCTCAAGGTTTTCCACCCTTAATATCCCTCTTCTTAATGCTAAAAGAGTGCAGAACATATATTCTCAATATTGTTCTTGCTAAAAGTTTCATTTAATTAACTATATGCACATACACACAAACCAATTCTGTTTTACAACCCTTAGCCAAAGCCGCATGTCAATCTAAAAATGAAATAATGGAAAACAGACATTTAGCTTAGTTTATATAACCTGACAGTGCTCCTACCCTTCCTCTGTTTCACCAAGTGTCATCTTTCAGTGTTCCTCTCTAATTTTATTGGAACAAAATAAAAAGATTAAGATAAAATAATTCCCAAAAGATAATTGCAAAATGATTTATGTGCAGGTGTTAAATTATTTCTGGCATTGATGTTCCATAGAGTGCAGCGTTACAACATTATGGTATTCAACAGAGCATCCACATTTGATAATCCTGCTCATCATCAAAAGACACTGGATCTGAATCCCGAAGGCAATGTTACATTTCGATTAAATTTTATCATCAGTGATTCTGTTTATGGTGCACTAAGGTATGAATTTCTTTCACATTCCATTGGGTTTACCGCTCATTGTGTTTGACTTGGAACACAGTCAGCTTCAGCTTTCTATACGCCACCAGATTTTCAGCTACTGCTTTTGCACTCTTCAGACGTACTGAGTAACCCTAAACAGAAACAATTAAACAGTTTTTTCAGTGTCTCCTATTAGTGACCTCTACTACCATAATGACTGCAAGCCCTGGTCACAAACAAGAGGCCATCGTAGGCTGCTCAGCAGGTCCTCCGAGCCACCCAAAGTTCGTTCTCAGCTGTCTCTAAGACATAGCTCAGCCAGTGAAACGTGTTTCTAAAATGGTATTGCCAAAGAGTAGAACAACTTGTATAGCAGCCTGTTAGCATATGTTAGTATTGTGTATATTGCTCCAAGTTGCATAGTAATGCTGGAGAGAGTCTGTAATTAAACTCAACTCCTTCAGAATCTTAATCCCGAGGCTTTCTGATTTGTAATTCCACCTTCACAGCTGCACAACCAATTTTCTATTCTTCAGCTGCTGCGATAGAGCCCTAGGCTGCAGCATCTTTCAACACCCGCCACGCAGCAAGCAGGGTCCACGGGACAGAAGCTTCACTTTTGAACCGTACGTCTGACTGGAAGAGCCAGCGTTTCTGAAAAGCAGCCTGGTGCCTGTGGTTACTCTTCACACTTATTCCAGAGCAAATCACTGCAGTTTCACGAGGTTTCAAGGGTTTTTTTCCCCTCCCTCTCTTTCATGCTGCACTCAGCTTGAGATTACACCACCTCCTACCATTGATTTTACTTGCATCTATCCTACCTCCATGCACACAGTTGAGAACAGACTTGGAAACTACATATGTGAAGTAGATTCAAATGTAGTTCTTCTCCCTTTTAGCCAAGAGAGGATTTGGGAGGTTGAGGGAAAGGAAGTTTTTTATTGGTAAGCTAGGATGCACAACCAGACACGCACACAGACTCGGAGAATACAGTCCCTATTAACAATTAGCCACGAACAGCAGGAATCCTTGCAAGCAGAACCATATGGAAAAAAAAACAAACCCAAACCCCTCCTTGCCCTGGAGAGAGTCTACCTTTATATGTACTGCTAACAATACCACCACAAGAAACCCTGTTGAGCGGGTTGCCAACTGGGGATTCCGAACTGCGATCGCAGCGTTTGGACTAAAGCTGCATCACTGTCCCGTCGCCTCTCGGCTTCGGACAACTGTGGCTGCGTACACACCACCATCTGCATTTATGCCACAACAAGCAGCGAGAGCAGGCTCTGGTAATTTAGACCTTAGCATAGGAGCTGGTTTTTGATGTGCCGTGAGGCAGGAACAAAACCTCTGGCTGGGGGAAGGTGAAGGGAAAACGGGAAGGTGGTTGTTTCTTTATATTTTTAAGTTTACGCTTTTCTCACATTTTGAGGAATAATGTCAAGTTGCTTTTTGATGTGGGAGCAGTTCTGATATCAAACAAATAATCAATAAAAAGAAAGAAAAATGCTTAGATAGCAAAGAAAAATACCTTTAGCACTACAGCTTAAAAGAAATGAAAATATGACTATGAACATTAACTTTATTTTCAACATTCCTCACATTTTTTTTTGTGATAAATGACTTCACATGTAGTTGCCTTCAGGGTTATATCTACAGCATTGTTTCATGTTATTCTAAATAAAATTTAAGGTGGACACTGGCACAGGCTTTGCTAAAACCTAATGCTGTAACTGGTACCTGCACACAACCTACATTTGATTCACACAGGGAAGAATTCACACAGAGCGAGAAGCAATTCACGACACACTTCTGTTGCAGACAGCACTGATATTTTCCTCTTGCCTAGAAATGCATCGTTACATGATTAGCCTTTCCTGTATGGTTAAGACTAACTTCAGTAACATATACTGAAAAGGTGAACGGTAAAAGGAATTAAGCTATTACAGGAGGACTAGAATTTGTGAAGTAGCCTTGATTCTTTCCTGCACACAAATAAATAATGATTTCTTGTAACGACTGGGTAGCTTTAGTTACAAGAATAAGGCAGAACCTAACCGAGGGAATGGCAAGAGATTCTCATGTTTCATCACAACTAATGAAAAATACCAACTTAACGCCTGTAACATTCTACAAGTCAATCAATGGGGGCACACAGCCAAGCAGTGCAGGGGATGTGTCATTAGCCTTTGTTTTATGAGCTTGTTCAGCTCCACTTAATTGTTTCAGAGGTTCAGTTTAAAATTCACACAAATATTGCTTTATTTATTTTCTTTTTTTCTCTAAACAAAGACTTTGGCATTGACAAAGCTTCATAGCTGGCACCTGACAACCTGCAGTACACCAGCAGCTAATTATTTCTCTTGCAGTTATTTTGTTTATAGTTGCATATAGGTGGTGGGAGAGGACCTAAAATTACATTCGCTTTGCAGTAAATGCTTTCACACTTAAGAAATGTTGGGACAGCAAGGTCAATAGCAGTCATCTTATTTTTTTTCCCCTCTGTGGGAGTGCTAGAGATTTCTCTTACTGCAAGCAGCCATAGCTCACTCCTACGACCATCTTCTAACCAAAACAAGAAAATTGGTTCCTACCAAATGGTTGGGTTTTACTTCCTGACCCCACTCTGGATAACAATCAGTTCATGTCCACTGCACAACAAGGGTTGTGATCTACACAGTGCAGTGGCCTGGAGTGCTCTGTAGACAGTCATCCTGCATACTCCTTCCTTGCACGCAGGTAGATCACGGGTCACTATTCCTCATAAGGTTCTCACTTGAGCCCCATGAAGTACACAGGCACTACCTTGCTCTGACACTGCCTGCAGACAGGATTTTCTAGCTCAAGTGGTTCTCTGAAGCCAGGCCAGGTAACCCACCTTGGTAGGTGGTGCTGGTTAAAGCTGAAGGGTTGCCAGCACCCCTAATCCTGACAGAGGACTGATACGCACTGCTGGTAATTCCAGTCCTGGTGCACAGCCCTAGCCTTCCGGACTGGGATGTGGCCCTTCCCACTCAACTGGGTCTAACTGTAATGTGAATCAGGCCAAGAACCAAGCTGTATGAGATGTTTCACAATTTTCTCAAATTCCCCATGTGCAATAGCAGCACTGATTTTTACAGAAAACTGATGGGAAAAGCACCCAACAAAAACGCACGCGAGGAACATGTAATGCAAGCAGGCCGATTATTTGCTACACAGGACTTTGCAAGAACAATATCAAAAGACTAGCAGAGATGCACAGACTGAACTCAAGAATGTGTTGACTAAGAAACACAATGGAAATGTTAATCAAAGGGCTAGAGAAGATTAAGCAAGTAGAAGTAAAATAATCCCCATCTCATTGAACTGCAGGGACCAAGAATAGCCTGAACTTGGGATAGTGAGAAAGTTTTTGGTTTTTAAGTAATGGAGCAGTAGACAGTCATAAGACAAGAACTCTGACTTGAGGTTATAAGGACATTCCAATATTATCTAAGAGACTTATTTCTTATTATAGCTTCTTTGCACATCTATGTTTATGAGTGATTATTCTTTTATGCCTAAAGGCCATATACTAACAAAGCCACCCTTAAGATAAGTTGACACACAAGGGCTCATGAACATAAAGTAAGGTGCAATATGAAGTGTAGCCAGGTTTTAACAAGGGTCCAGCTTCTCGGCACATGTATCCCAAGAAGCACGTGCTGTTTCCCTAGGAGACGCGCAGGTTAGTTTAACAGCAAATAATACAGAGATCAGGAAAGAAGACAGCATCTTCAAACACCTATCGATAACTAGGGAAGTCTATAAAGAGCTACGGGTCCTCTTTTGCAGAGTAGTAAGTACACCGAATTCTTGAGCCTCAATGCATGTGCAACATTAACTCTACCCTAACAAATGCAAGCACATTCACTCTGCAGTTCAGACAAGGCACAGGTATCCAGGGATGTTTCACAGAGCAGACAGCCATTTCTGGTGTGAACTTCAGCACCAGAAGCAGCAGTACAAAGTGCCTGAACTGTGACACTTGCAGTCTAGAAACCTTTCTTTTATCTCAGTAGCTTTTGCTACAGCTCACACGCGCTTTGATGGGTTGCTTTCTGTTGCAAGTCATTCCATACGCATGTTACTGGCACACACAAAAAGTCACTTCCAGCCACGAAAGGATCAGGGTCCTTCCAGAGTTTGTCTTGGGCTGTCAAAAGTGAAAATGCATGAGTGGAAGCGGAAGACCCTATGTAAAAGCAAGAGGAGAAAACCCCCCAAAGCCAACAAGGTCACAGGCTTTTGACAGCGGTTATCTGCCTTGAGATTTTCAGCACTGCTTTGCATTTGTTCTTTATCTGTAAGGTTAGCTTTTTTCTCTGTTTCTCCCTGGAAACTTGCAGTGAACACGAACACTTTACCACCCAACTGAACTCAGCTGGGCTACAAGCATGAAGTGTCCACTTCAGTTGGGAGATGCTTTTCCTTATGCCAGTGAGATTCAATGCATGGACTTCAGATTAAAGAGCAACTTTCACATTATCTCAGATTCTGCATGTACGTCAGATGTGAAAACAGATTAAAACACCTTCCTCCAACTGGGTGTTAAAAAGCTTTTCCCCAGTACTCCAAGGTTATATGTTGTCCTATAGATTTCTTAAAGATTTCCTTATTGTGTTACAATCAACCAAACATTATGATATGTCAGAACTTTACTACAGCGTGTTTTGTTTGGAGTAGTGTACTTGTAAGGCTTAAGTAAGAGCTGAAGGAAATGATGACTTAAACTGTTGATTAGATTCTTATCAAAGCATCTTCTCTATAAGTACCTTTGCATTTTTTTTTTTTGCGTATAATGCAGCTTTTATATCAAAACAGGGGAAAAAAAAACAAAAACAAAACAGTCACAGCAAACAGTAACCAGAAGCTGACAGACAGTTCAATCTGAACTTGAATGAGCTATAACCACTCCATTCTTTCTTTGAACTCTGCTGGATCTTTCCACTCCCTTTTCATGCTATGCGCATTGCCAAATGTTACTCCCCAAATTTCTTTGTCAAGCTGACTAGCTACTAGGAGACACAGTCAGTGCAAGACCCTCCAGTCACGAAGAACAACTGGAATTAACCTACAAACTGTAATCCCAAAGTTAGAGAGCAGAATGGGCCCATTTTTCATACGAGTTAAATTTGTGGATGGACACAGAAAAGTAAAGATCAATATCTCATTAGGTGGAACTGAGGTTGCAAGCAGAACTACTAGCCTGATTGTTTTGGTTAGAACACAAATAATTCCAAACGAAAAAATTCTATACCAAAATGAACACACTTGAAAGTGTGTTCTCATCTTCAAATGAGCCATTTCCCTGATTGAAGAAACAAAAGTATGAATTGTGGAGCAAGATGGCAAAATTTTCTCTCTGCAGGCTGCAGTACCTCAGAGGTGAGCATTACTGCTGACAGTAGGAAAGCAAGTAGAGATTGTTATCCTGGTAGTAGTGGAAGGAACTGCATTCATAGCAAGAAGCTTGGGAATTCAGAATAATAATGTTCTTGGCTTACTGTTTTTAATGACAAAAGAAAAAAAAGGAACAAACAGCCCTAGGAACAAGGATCCTGGTTCTCTCCGAAAAGATATGAGTTAGGTTATGGTCGTTTTTAGTCAGTTATCTAAGAATACCGGAGGGACAAAGATTACGGGGATGAAAGGTACACTGTTATACTGTTTATATGATCTGTCGTCTAACTATTTATATTGAATTCTATAAGCAATTTTCTGAAAGATGATGCTTACTTATTTGCAGAATTTTAGGAAGTCCTAAACTGCTTTCAGGCAGCCAAGATCACCATGCTATTGAATATGAAAGTACAGTTGATTCTCCGTTGCTGTACTTATTCAAAATCATATTTTTAAGATGCCCAGAACAACTATGCACTTCTCTGGGAAGGTAGTCCCCCTCAAAGGAAAATCCTTGCTGCTGGGTCTTATAACAAGAGATCTAATACCCCTCCCTGGCAACAGCTGGCAGCTGCAGCCTTTGGGCTCCCAACAGTCTGTTTCCTAATGTAAAGGTAAGATAAGAGAATCAAACTGCAAATTAATTTGTGAATAAAAAGCTCTTCACTCTGTTTTTATCTGCTGCTTTGAGTAACTTCAATACAATTTTTGTTAACTTTCGGTAATTTCTTTCAGGAACCACTGTAAAAATCTTTTATTGGTAATTGATCTTTGCAGGAAAAAGATTTCATGCAGTTGGAAGCCTATCATGCTCTGTACATTTTTGGAAAGCTGATTTTTGTTTTAATGCTAGTATAACTCTGCGTCTTGTTTAACAAGCTCTGCTATATTAGCATTAGAAGACAGACTTGCTCATTTGCTTCTTCTGTAAAGTGAAAAAAATACATCAGATGTTGACAGATGACACTTCCAGTTAAAAGAACATATTGGGATAAACCCAAGTCAACAGCAAACTAGAAGACTGAAAATATCTATTCCTTTTCATTACATATTGTTATTACCAGCACATTAAGGAGAGGGAAGCAAGTTGTAACTGGCCAGTAATATCCTTTATCTAAACAAGCCTGTATCTCTCATATCTGTTTTCTATAAGCAGAAATGTAACGTCAGATGTCACTCTTTAGTAAAAAGATTGCCCTACAGATGTAAAATGGACTGGATGCTGTGCATAAATACAATGGGGAATGCAGAATCTCGAACACCTACTGCAATCAGTGCTACCGAAGGACTTTTATGGAAGTGGTAGCAACACGCAATGCGGTTACAGCACCCAACTGGCAAACCTACCCTCCGCCAGCTTGGCAGAACTTGCAGGTGCTGTAACAGCTGGCTTTGGCTCCTAATCACAGTAGGTCANGNGTGAAACTCCTCACTTGTTTAGTTCATGATCTCGCAAGCCAGANTGAAAGNGAAGATCAATCCTACTCTGAAAGAAGAGACTGGATCATGTGGGCCCCGAGGTCTCTTGCACTTACCGGTTGTCGGCAGATCCGCAAAGGTGAAAATTGACTTTTGCTCTACATGTGACTTTGCTTGAGGTTTTCCTTTATTTATTTAAAGACATCTTCATGTCATCCTCATAAAGCAAAAGTGAGATGTTACTTCTGGGAAAGGAAGGAACTCGCTGCTAAGAGTAATACAAAGGGAGGGTCTTTCTTCCCTTCAAGTAACAAAGTCAGATCTCTAGTTCACAAAGTAAACAGCTGCAAATTTTAGTTTCACTAACCTGGCTTTACCTAGGAGAGCTGCAGATGTCATAAGGTTAAGACCCTGGATGCGGGCAAACAACATACACCCTCACAAATATCTGTTTACATTCCAGTAACAGCACCAGAAGATGGTGCTCAAGAGTGCATGGCACAGCACGGGCGATTCGTGGCACCAGTAAGACCTGTGCACCACAAATGGCTTCCTCTGACACCTTGGCATTTTCCACGAATGCCAAGAGAAGTGCACAATCACTTTTTCACCAGTATTAAAGTGGACATAGTTCGGTCAGTAGCACACCCTCACTATTAACACTATACAGGGCAGGAGGTTCACACCTGGGAGCACCTACTACCACCCAGGTCATGGTGCTGTCTACCTAGGTTGTACATGAGTCTCAGCTGATTATTAAGATCAGCATTATTGAAACAAATAAAGTGGCAACTATTCCAAACTGCTGAAACAAAGTGCCACCAAATTAACTGTTAAGAGCTAGGTGGATTTGCAGGCAACGCGCATACAGAAGTGTCAGTAAAAGGCACGCACAACTCACCAAGCTTCACGTGTTGCATGCTATCGATACTGGATGAATTTGAACGTGAAACTGGTGCATTTCAGGCCCATTTCTCATGGGCAACATTAGAAGAACTCCAACAAGAAGCAAGAACAAACACCAAGCTGGTGTCAAGAACTCCACCATAAGCAAGCAGTGAACCTGCCTACTTATAACTGATGCCCATCAAGCACTCAGCAACTCGCAGCAGGAGCTATTTCCTACAAAAGAAGCAGACGTAGTACCAGGCTGTGTAACTTTTTGTAGGGGCAAGTTTTCTTGCAGTGAGAAGATAAAATTTTCTTAAGTTTTTCAATCGTGTGTCTAGCTGACCTCAAGAATGACTCAAGATGCCATGCAGTTCATCCCTGTCATCAAGTCTAGCACAGCAAAATGGTTATTCTACCTGGGAAGAGCAATTAAGCTCTTTGCCCAGAAATTGGTATCATCTTTTTGTGTTTTTTAACCTGGAGATTTAATTTTGAAACCCCATCACAGACAGAGTTCTATTATATGGCTCAAACTTTACCAAAGTCAATGCCTTGAAAGACCCGCATGACTTTTATCCTAGCATTTGTAAACTGATGCATTCAGTTGCAAAAAGTTGTCAGTTCTCATGACACCTAGCCTGTAAAAATCATTTACAGGGTTCTCTCTGTGTGCATTTGTTCACAGCGGGCTCCAAGACACTTCTTGCACGTTCAATGTCACCTGACATTCAGGACTTCTTTTTTCAAGCAATGAAATATCTGCCACTGTATCATTAGTTTACATGCAAATTATGGAGTCTTTGGCTGTGCTTCAACTGTGTCCAGTGTCCTTCTGCTTGAAATCTTGTTATCTTTTTGCAGCAGGAACATTTCACTGGGAGCATTGCATCTTTAACCAAAGTGTTTGGTAAGCTGGCAAGAGATAGGAGAAAATGTTTTCTTTCTACCAGCAAGAAAACTTGCAGTCTGAAACCTGGTACTGTTCCCCAGTGGCATTCTCTATACAGCACACAGGCAAACAGCTGGGAGGGGGTATTTCTTCTGTCAGACCACATTGTTTCCTATAGTACCACTTGGGTTCTCAAAAAGTAATGTCTATATAGACATTAAAAAAAAGTTACAGGACATCAGACAGTGCTTTTAAAATTATCACATTGTTTTTTCTTTTGAGCTTCTACTCATTCACACTTTACAAGGTAGGAACTTCTCTCTGAATTATATGGGAAACACTTCTTTTTTTTTAATTAACTCACTGAATGCCACCTATAAATGTGTTCACTGACTCAAACTAAAATATGGTGAGCCAAAAGCCAGGCAGGTTTAAAGAATCTGATGAGGAGAAAAGGAGGATGGAAAGAAGTGAGACACAGAGAAACCTACAATTATCAGTAGGATGGATTTTCTTCCCTTTTTGACAGGGATAGAGTTACCAAACCTATTATTACGTGGTCTTAATTACATATCTCTGCAATAGATCACTCAGTTAAGGAGAAATATCTACTGACTGGGAAACATCACTAATTGTTCCTTTTTTGTTGGGCTACTATCTGATTGGAATAATTATAGAGCTGCTTCCCGATTCTCTTTTGCTCTGAAGGTTTTGAAGACATATTTCTTCACAGATTGCATAGAATTTAGCATATTCAATCTCTTGATTTTAGCTTTTATGTTCCTCTTTCCGACCTTTTCTTCACTTGGATGGAATATTGTGTATATTACAATGTATGTGAAGAAACCTATTGTAACTGTTTCAGCATCCCGTCATGCTATGTATTGTACATGCCACAAAGTCCTTGCTTTCAATCGTTATGAAGTTCTTCCGCTAATTTTATAAAAAATTTTGACTTCCAGAATTACCACACATAGCAAAAAAAAAATGGGGGGGGGGGAAGTTTAGTATTAAGTGGCTTATCTCTAATATAAGTAGTTAGCTAATTTGCTTTGATACACTGAAATAAAATTTTAGCTGTCTGGGAGATCTCTATCTACGGTATGTCAGCAAGTTATTTAACAAGAACCTACACACTTAGCTATAGCTGCCACAGCACACACTTTTAGACAGGTCACTCATCAACACAAAAGCTGCAGCACTGGTACCTAGCAGCATACAGTACCATATTATAAGGCCCTTTAGTAAAAATCTGTAAGT
>Ga0065711_1048436_pt1 | contig 11810 bp, 3 predicted proteins | sample Hoacrofraction12_FD_59098 | JGI IMG/M metagenome (GOLD analysis project Ga0065711, IMG submission 59098) | Hoatzin crop microbial communities from Cojedes, Venezuela - Epithelial fraction 12 v2 (version 2) | ecosystem: Host-associated > Birds > Digestive system > Esophagus > Crop | place... | reverse complement strand
CCCCCCCCCAGTTATTTTGAACAGAGCCCACAAGAGAAAATTTCTTCTGCTGCTGTTCTCCATTGGCCATCTCTTCAAGACTTTTCGAAAGGTTTTATTCCTAACCTCATCAGTAGTCACCCTTATTATCCTGTATATGTATGCTATATCCATATTTTTTTATGTATGAAGGTTTCATTGCATACGGTAGCAGGAGAATTCTGTAGGGCACTTCTTGGTCTTTTTCCAGGAATAATTGTGGTAGATGATGAGACATCTGAGGTTCTCTTCCTGATAGTTAAGAAGTTTTAAAGGTGCTTTTTGAATAAGCAACTCTTATTAACATTTCTAGAAATCTGGCTGGAGATCAGGCTTTCTTGTCAGACTTCTGGTAGTTCTTGTTTCCAGATGGATGGAAGAAAAATAAGAGACTAGCTTATTACACCCTTTCTGTTTCATGTCCGATTAGAAACCAGCAAGTGAAGGAGATGGAGAGAAAAATCATATTCTGTCCAGTCCCTTCCCTTTATTTCTAACCTCTCATCAAATAAAAGGTTGACTCCAATTTGAGCAGTTCAGGTTAGGCAGTATTTCCTCAGAATAAGCTCACCAGTCACTTTTGCAATTGTTTCTGTGATGACTGGTAAAATATTTGAAAGATCTGGGATACGCAAAACCGATTCACGCCCAGCCCTCTATTTTGCAAGAACCATAGACACGCACTGCAGCTGCATCGTTTATCCCCCACTAATGACATCATTACCCCGCATTACCACTCTAGGTAGCGTCTCTGTCAACAGCCAGTGACTGATGAGTACAAGGGAAATATTTACTCAACTTCGATGCTGTGGCATCACCCCAGTAATGCCATTTCGGGAAGATCACGCTGTATTTCTGAGATTCGTGCTACAGAAACCGAAAAAGCTTTGGCATTTCTGTGCGTGTAACACCAGTCCTCAAATAACCGCCCTTTAAAGACAGTAATTACAGTAATTCTGTTTTTAAAGGAAAAATAAAAAAAAAAAAAAGAAAGCAAAAAGTGATATTCCCCACAAATATCTAAAGGTGGGAGTTTTCCAATACCCTCGCTGCGTGTGGAGCACTGGTGACATCCATATTTGATGACTCCCTAATCTTCCCAGGAGTAACCACATATGCTAATATTTACTCACTCTGTCTGCACAGATACAGTATCTGAACGCTGCCGATGCATTAGCGTGCGAGTATTTAAACTGAGCTTTTCTGCGATGCATCGTAGCCGGGAAGGGCCTGCACTGGAGAGGTAGCCTTGCATCTTCCTTCTCTCTGTCATTCTTGCTTTAAGGATGAGGAATGTAATGCTCTTTCTCCGTTTCTAATGTTGCACAGACGAAAAGGCATGTCCCCCTTTTAGCAACTTCCAGTCATTTGTTTTTATGCTCACTGAAGGTGTATTGCATTTTGTGCTATTTGAGTGCCCTAAACCAAAAGTCACATTTTTTTCCCGGTGAGTTACAGTAGATTATTATTTCACTACACTATCCAAAAGCATGAAATAGAGATTTATGATACTCTTGTGGTTTCCACTTCAGTTCATGTAATGTAGGGAAGGTAAAGTGTCTCTGGCTGCACAGTATCCCTTTTTCTTTTTCTCTTTAGAGCAGTGTGTGCTGCGTGATTAGAGGATAGTGAGAAGGTCACTGACCAAACTTTATCTTCCACACAGTTTCCCACAGCATGCATCCCTCCTAGGGAACATTTTCTCAGCTCAGGTTATTTCCAGAAATGTTCTCAAATCATAAGAACAGGCCTTGCAGTAAAACATTTCATTCCCACTTTTTATCCTTTATCTAGCAGCGCAGTGTTGACAGCATTTATGTTTCTTCTATTGACTGGGCCAAGAACAACAGGATTAATGAGGTTGTCTCTTCATGAGTGCATTATATTTTTTCCTCTGACCTTTCAAACATGGGAATCTTCTGTCCACAATATTTCTTAAGGAAGGAAAGCCCCTTCTCGCCGAAGCTCATTTTGACTGGGCCTGTCTGGGTGGGAGCCCGGGTTCCCAGGCATCCCATGCAAGGGAGAGCGGTGTGTGGGCATCCTCCACAACTCTCGCCGACGTACGGGCTGAAAGGAGACTGTGAAAAAGCTGAGGAGGGAATAGCTTTGTTTCCTCTCTTTTTTTTTTTAAAGAATTGGCTGAGAGATGTGGAATATTTTAAGGAGTTTCTCAAGCTATGAAATTCTGATTATAAATCTTACGCGGCTGCCTACAGACTATCGTACTGCAGGAACTGCTCAGGAGATGGGTGGACACTGCTCTGCTATCTTCCTTTTGTTGGGTTTTTTTGAATTTTTTTTGTTTTTTTTTTTTCCAAAGGATTGCATATGTTTAGGCTGGACAGGCAGGGGAGGGAGGAGGCACTGGAATTGCAGCCTTCCACAGAACACTCTTGCGCTTTATCTTTCGTATTTCTGATTATTTTTGACATGGAGTAACTGGAACGCAATCAAGATAGGATCATTTCGAAGTGCAGCAGGACAGGGAACGTGAAGAATTTTCCCAAGGATGGGAGCAAAAATATCTTTAAACACAACAAATAACTTTGCACATATGACTTCTTTCAGCCACCCGCCTCAAAATACATCAGTTAGATAAGCTAAACATAATTAAATTTTTGCATAAGATCGTTAAGGGTGACTTCTTCCCATTTTTCATCTGGGGAAATGGAGGGACACAGAGCTGGAAAAATTCCCACTAGCCCAACTGCCATATCTACATAGACAGGTCTCCACGCTATTAATTTCCCTTAAGTTGTTCATTTCCCCTCCTGGTGGGGAAAGAAGCACCAGAAATTTGTGCATTCACATCTTGCGTTTTATAAGGAAGTGAACGCCTTCATGGAGGAAAAGATACTTTATCGTCAGCCCTTTGACCCACTCCTTCCACCCATGGTAAATGGTGGAGAAATCTGCGTGACAGTTCGAGGGAGGGAGAAATAGAAGAGGCAGTATATATATATATATGTACATAGAGGTGTACATAAACATACATATATATAGCCCCAAACATAATTCCTAAATTACCGTAAAAAGAAGTGGGAACAAGAAGGCTTGTAACACTTGCAGAATATGTTTTCTGTAGGTGTGTAGTTCAGCTGCACATAAGAAATTCCTTTGCCATGTAGGAAAAACAATATTTACCTGCTGACTTGAGGGGAAAATACTGATTTTGGGGGACTGTCTTGCTGAGCGCTCCAGTGCTGGCTTAACGTCGTGTCCACGGTGCAGAGGGCCAGGACGCTGGGCTGAGCTCCACGTAGTGATCCAGGAAGGCCAGGGCTCAAGCACCGGGCTTAGGCTTTAAGCGAGCTCGAGATCTCTGTGTGTGAATTCGAGTCATTCCGGGACTGTGAGAGTGAGCTGAGTTAGACGTGTGGACGTAGCCAAGTTCATCCATGTCAGCCCTAAGAAGAGGACAGAAACAACTATGCCTGGCTCCTTGCTTTAACGATTTAAATAATCCCAGGTATTAGCTCTGGAAACAGGACAGGCTGCTTTTACAGTGTTTTAAGTTGAAAAAGTCATCAGAGAAGCTGAGACATTTCTGAGCAACTCTTCAGAGTAATATTTAATGAGATTTTGAAATACTTTCTCCCGAAAAGAGTAATACTTGTATAGTAAAGAAGCTAATTCAGCTGTGTCCTGTCCTCAAGTGCTGGCAATGGTCACTACTGGCAAGTACCAGGAGACCGTTTCAAAGTTTTAAGTAGCAGTGTATTGCATATCTTAAATTGTTTAACCTGGGTTTTTTTAACCTGTTTTTGTAACCCGGGTTTCAGAGCTTTGGAGTTTGTTGCTTGAACTCTTTTTTCTTCTCTTTAGGATTTCTGTTGTAACTGAACTTAAATAGCCAGAGAGAGCACTTAATGAATCCATATCTGTATTTGTCAGCATTTAGGACAATTAAATGGAACTACGATGAACAAATTCTTGTAGTCTACTCTTCTCTTATAATAATGTTAGTAGAGGCTTAATTCTGCCGAGTTTTACTGGTTTTTTAGCTAGAATAACTTGGGTAAAGCTGAAGAACCTGCAGTTTGCTTTCTGTCCCTTTAAGCAGCTGAGCTCTGTGTCATACTCTAGTAAGATATTCTCGTAAAGCTCCAACTGACAGTAATTCTGGGTTGTAACACTCAAGACTTAAAGATTTAAAAATCCTGACACTTCAGGATTAAAAAAAACTTCACGTATCTATCAGTGAGCGGTGAATACATGTTTGTGCAGTTTGCCTTATTTGCATTTGCTGGTAATTAATTAAAAAACATGAATTTAATTAAACTTGGAGTTGGGGGATTCATTAAAATAAAAACAAAAAGCATTTCAGTTAAAAATGTAAAATAATATGTTCAGTGGAGTTAGCTGGTGCATCTTAAGGATTTGCAGACAAATGACGGCAGTAGTAAAACTTCAGGGACTATCACACTGCACACAGCTAGAGACGAGTTACTGAACAAGGAGGGTGAGTGTATGTCTTTGTCAGCAGATAAATTTCACTTTATTTACAGATACTTGAATTGAAATAATAACATTTGCTCCCAGTTTCTTTCTGGGCTGAGTCTGTGGCTAGGAAAAGAAATCCATACAAGTCCAAAGGACTATTACAGCAAAACTGAAGGTAGGGTTTGTAAAATAAGGAACAGCTTTAAAGAAAAAAGAAAAAAAAAAAGATTAAAAAGCTTAAAAGAAGAGATATCACTCATGTGAAATTCCAGACTAAATTATACTCACCAGTTTATACTAGAATGAAAAGTTCTTTCTCTTTTCGGTCTCTCGTAGTTGCAACTCACTGTCTTTAGCGTTTTATTTATTTTGTTTTTTCATTTCAGAACAGTGGAAGGGATTTTTTTAAGAAAGTGTTAGGGTGTCGAAAGCAATAATATAAAAAAAAACCCAATTGAAAATTCAGCCTGATGCTTATTAGACATTCTTCTGTAGCCCACTCTCTTTGATTCTCTCCCTCTGAGAGGACTAGGCTTGTCCCACCAGCGGAAGAGAACCAACAGCAGAAATCATGAAGTATTTGTAGTCTGTGTTATGAAAATTGTTGCTGAGATATTTCTGTTTGTACAGTGGAATACAAATGAAAGCTTTCCACCTTCTCAGATTGAAGGGGTTTAGCGAAGATCTCCTGAAGCAGCACTCACTCCCATACAGGTCAGGCTCGTTGCCGACATGGACCTACATGTGCTGCTGTGGACCAACGACAGCAGCTTGGGAACGGTACAGGAGGTAACCTCGCCGCCACTCTGTAAGGTGCTGGGCTTTTGGGGTTGGAAAGCTACTGAAAAATGACTGACTTTGGTCCAACTGCCTCAAAACTATATTTTTCTTCTTTATGCTTCCCCCAAAGTGTTTGATTTAGGGAGAAAGCAATTATAATAATGGAATAAAATACTCACTAAAAAATCCTAGTTGTACTCATCAGACTCATTTTCTTATGGAATTAGTATAAAACATCTCAGTAATGAATAAGAAGTGTGTGCAAGCAATATTATATTAATTTGCCTAGAGGCGTGTTTTGAGGGTGTCTTGGCACCCGCGTGCAGGATGTCGATGGATAACTTGGGTATGTGCAAAGGACCAGATTTAGAAAAAAAAAAATCAACAAAAAAATATGTTGCTTCTTTAATATGAGAAATCATCTGTGGGTGCCCCTTTCCTGCACCGCTGGACGAGAGGATCCCACGGCAGCAGAACTTCTGTGCCAGCCATGGTGCCAGGGAAGGTGGCTCTCGCACAGGGAGCAGATGCTTCACAGCTGAAGCCTTTCAAAGGAGACACCTTTTGAGGCCTCAACCTTATGGGATAACTGAGTCGTACATAAATAGTCTTTAAAGGGAGCATTGTCTGCTTTAGAGAAAAAAAGAAAGGAAAACGAAGTGGGGTTTTGTGTGTGGGTAATGTAAATACGGTTAGAAATACATGACTTGTTAAGAGCTTTTTGAGGACCCCACACTCACAAAATCTTTTAGGTCATGTGTTTGCTTTCTGAAACATTTGGTAAGTAATAAGTGCCAAGGGACTACATGCACTCCATCTGGAATTAGCAGATTCCTCTTTGTTCAATTGTTCCTAAATTTGGAACCAGCCGACTTGCTTAAAAGTATTTTGATTTTCTCTTAAATAAATATGGGAAATAAACATAGGCCAGGACCCTCAGAGAGGTACATTATTAGTCTTCTCCCTGGCTCCACGAGCCTTGCAAGCCTTAAAGGAGCATTTGCCAGTTTTGATCTTTGCTATTGGTTTACGGTAATGATTTGTTTGGAGTAGCCCATCATTTTTGTTTCCTTTTCATAAATAGTATCAAAGAAATCAGAGATGGAAAAAGAACTCTTAAGTCTTTAAATCCATTCCACTGCCAATGCAGTCTTGTTCCCTACGGTGTATTTTTTCCATTTCTTTGTCCAGGTTAAACTTGGAATTAAATTTAAGAGCCTGCAGGTCTGATGAGAGGTACAAGAGCAAGGGAAGATATTACTCTTTTCTTCTTTCCTTACTAGACAAATATCTGATTTTCATCTCCCCCTTCCCTACATAAGGAAATGGCATGTCAAAAGATCAAGTAGATGCGTTCTCTTTGCAGGTGGTGTAGATTACTACCTCATCCCTGTAAAAATTTAATTTTTGCTTGGGGAAAGCAAAAAAAGGAAGAGAAAAGCAACACTTCTCTTATCTTCCCTGATGTCCTATAACACCAAAGAGTAAGAGCCTGAGACCAAGCCACCTGCTTGTCCAGTAGGTTTATGAAAAGAAACTGTTTCCTTTAAGACCTTTAAAAACTTTTTTAGAGAAAGCTTCTTTTAAAACAAAACACAAAACTTTACAAACACATTTGAGCAAATGCTTTAAGGAATTGGAAAAGCACCCTGGAATCACCTAGAATTGCACCAAACTCATGATAAGGAGTTCAGCTGGAGGACTATTTGACACTGAAAACATTTTCAGTGAAAAGCTTGCAAATCAAAGCTCAGAAAGGTTGCCTAGTGTAATTACTTTTGGCATATGAAAAATCATTAAGAGGTGCAGGTCTGTAGATTTGGGATCACAGCCTAGGAAGTTCAGCCTGTATATATCGGTCTGCTTCTGTGGATTCAAAGGGAGAGATGCCTATTTAAAATAGCTGGGGATGGATGATCCCCCTCTCCACCGGCTGCAGAGAAAGCTTAGGGAGACTCACTTTCTTAAGCCAGAGTTGGCCTTTGTGAACCGTGTCTTACGATGCATTACAGAGAAGGATCATGGTCTTTATCTAGTTCATGGTTGCTCAGAATTTTATTTCATCCAACATTTGTTCAAAATATAAGCAAACATTTTATTTCTGCTTCAAGCTTTCCTAAGACTGGAAGTAGTGCAGCATGAGCAGATACATATTTTCTGCAGGGCTACAAGATCTTTTTATTTGGTCTAGATACACATCTGTAACTATTTTACCGACTCATGTATTCATATATACTGTAAGTCAAAGGAGCTTAAGTTTTCACTTCTTGCATTGAGTTGTGATCATTCTGTTTTGCAGGTTGCTTTCTACACATTGTGTTTCAGCAGCCTGAGGGCTTCTCTAAATCATTATTCTATTCTTTCTTGGCAAGAAGGAACTAAAACTATAGTCAAAAATTAACATGGTCTAGGCAAAATTTAATCATAATCTCTTCTATCTCTTTTCCTATTCCAGTCAATCCCTATTCTAAGGATCAAACCTGCATTTCCTCTGTGTGCTTGAAGAAGGTATATTAGCATGATATATGTGTCAGCATCGCTTGGCTGGATCGTTGAAGATACCAATGTTTGGGCTTGGCCCATGGCAGTACTGATCCATCCTTTTTAAACCTAAGCCTGTGAGTATGAGTTCAGGAGTTGCATCAAAGCTTCGTGGAGACCACATTGTGTGTACACACCTTGGATTAGGACGCTTTAATTCTTAAAGCAAATGAGGCCTCATCTTTAAGGAATATAGTGTCATGGACTACCAGCTGTAACTAATATAAGTAATTACGTATATGATACATATGTACATTTATGTTAGGAAAAATTAGTGGAATCTTGTGGTTTGAAAAGATAGTAGATTTTCTTCAGTATGTGCGACCCGAGTAAATGTGTCCACTAAGAAAAATGTTGGTAATTGTGGTAGTTTTCTGAAAATGTGTCCTCTTCAAGAATTTTTCTGATGGCAAGAAAAGAAGAAATACTCACTCTTGTTTCTATCGAAATCAACTAAAACCTTACTGTTAATATGTATGGGAGGACAGAACCCCAAATTGTTGTATAAATGAGAAGCCAGTGGTTTCTTTCTGTTTCTGCTTATGTCTAAATTCTGAACAAGCAACTTTGAGACTAAACTTATTATTTGCAACTTGTAAATCTTTTCGACAATGCACATGTTCATACTTTGCATTTTATAGTCTCCTTTTAGGAGACTGCAGGAGTCTCTGCCATTTCATTTATAAAAATTACTGATAGGTGGGCAAAGTCTTAGTAAAAGATGATGAAAGACAGAGAGCAAACAGAAATATTGGATGGCAGATGAAGCAAATCTAAGTTTTAAAACAAGTGAAAAGGTTATCAAAGTTTCACTCATGAACTGCGGTTTCTTTTAAGGGGCATGAAGGCAAGCCATTTTGGCAGGTCAGGTTATTGCGCTGTGCTCTAGTTAGAACTACTGACTGGTTCTGTGCTGCTGTTTGTTGAGATGACTAAGTTGTCATTTTTAATTAGCTTTATGCTCTTCTCAAAGGCTAATTACTTTACTTTTTATCAAGATTACTTGATTGGTAATGACAAGGGTGCCATGGTTACGTATTTTTAGAGAATTCCCCAACCTGCACAATTATATGATTTTCCGTTCCCCCTGGATCCTTTGTGCAGTAAAGCCTTCAGTAAAAATAATGGTTAAGAAAAATACATATTTACTATTGATATCAGCAGAAGAAAGTATCACTTGGTGGGTGTTTTTGATTGTTTTCTTTGGCAAGAAGGCCATTGCTAATGTATTTAGTCAGTGTGAAAAACCATTACACATAGTTTACCTCCCTGTCAGTAACACTAGTGCCACTCTGTTACCTTGGCTGAAGCTACCTCAGGCAAACAGAATTTGAGATGGGAAGCCTTTCTTTTTTCCTCTTACTTGTCTATAGTCATGCTTCTTCATCGTTATGGAAATCTGGCCTGACTCAACTGCATATTTATTTCGAAGTGTAGAAATTACACAGACCAACACCGACTTTCAGAGGGCGTTTACCTCTTTTTACCAGAATTGGGTAGAAGAGCCCTCGAGATAAGTAAGAGAGGTGCGGTCACAGGTGAAGCCTGTCTTTTCTTTCACCAGCTATAGATTACTATAATCTGTTCTCATTTAAAACAACAGCAGCCCAAAAGGTGATGCTTGTGTGAAGGCTCCCTTGAGGAGGGAGGCAGCGATGGGGGACATAAATACTCCTCTGACATTTTTTTTACAATACAGTTATACCCAGAGAATCGCTACTTTACTCCTGTTCTGCAACACATAAATACACGTCAGATGTGTGGTAAACCAAATTCTCTCAGGAACTTATCCTGAAAGAGAAAAGGACACAATGATTTAGAGTCTACATCTGCAGCTCTTGCAGCTGCTTCGGTCCCTGCTGCTGGAGGAGAATTCCCTGCATCAACAGCATCTTGACGCAGGGGCTGAGAGCAGTTTCCGAAGCAAAACCCCAAGGGAACTTAACGCTGTTACTGACCCATTGGAAAGGCGAAGAGGGGACAGCCACCATGCAGCTCGACAGAAAGTGGTTGCTCCTGCCATCCGATGCCCCATCTTGCATCACCTCTACTGCCAGTTTGCAAGTGGAAGAGGGCTCCCTGACTCTTGTCACTCTTGTTGCGTTCTCCACCATCTATCTAGAGCAGGGTTAGACTGGGTATCTTCCAAAACCGATGGGAAGGTCAGCGTGGTGGGACACTGGCATGGCATAGCTTTGTACTGTGGCTCGCAAGAGGAGCTGCTAGAGGGTGTGCTTGGCTGCGAAGGTCTGCCGGAAAGTCTTCTGCTGTAGGGAACATGTGTGGGACATCTATGTTACAAGGCAGCTGAAGATGTGAGGACGTTCTGGAGCAAAGGCTTGCACAACCTCTGTGTTTTGACGCTATTCTTCTTGGCGATAGACAGGGAATATAGCAGCTCCAGCTACCGCAGCAGAGCAGTGTGATTCCTTGCAGTCTACTTGTAAAAACACCTTCTTACTAAGCATCTTGTCTCCTTAATGAGTTAGTAACACATCTATCACTCCAGTAATTAAAATAAGTTTTTATTGCTTTTCACTTATGTTAGCAAGAAGAGAGAGAAGTAAGGTAGGCTGGCAACTGCTGGGACTCTGGGAAACAGGCGTTCAAATCCCTGCTCCCTCTGCTGCAAGGGAAATAGACAGGGGTGGATCCTAACTGTATGAATGCCTGAATACTATGGAGTTTGATGTAAATGAGTGGCTAAATGCTGTGGGGATCTTGGCTTAATCTCTCTATACCTTAGCTCTTCATCAGTCCTATAATTAGAACAATTATTCCCTACCCACAATAAAATAGAGTAACAAACACCTTAAAAACAAGGTGCTCAGCCACTGTTATCTCTGAATATAAAAAAAAAAGTCTAACAAGATGCTATGGTCATTTCTTTTTAATGAGTCCTGGTTATGAAGTAGTTTTTAACTCCAGAGAGAAGTATTTACCTGCTTGTTGATTAATTGACATCTGTATTCCCCAGCTGTAACCAGGGCACTCTTTCGTCTCCAGAAGTTCCCTGACAGCCAGGATCAAAGAGAGACGGTAGGGACTCAGGTTGGCTTTTAGAGATCAGACTAAAAGTATTCTTTTCTCTATGTAAAATTGAGGCTTTTTCACTTTTAGGCTAACTTTCAGCATCTCGGCTTTCTATGTGGAGCCTTGCTTCCAGTATAAATAAATGATCCCACATTCCGTCATGATAACATATGCTCATGCAGAGCTCAAAATTAGAAGGAATATGAAGTGTTCTATTAATTGCATGAATGTTGATTGTTAAAATCATGTGCTAATTGGTAATATCTGTGTGCAGTAGGTTCCCGCAATATGTGTTAGATTACATTAACTCTGCTTGTGACTCAGATATCAGGCATTATGCGTTTTATAGAAGGATTCTTTTAAAACTTTGTGTAATTAGGTTCTATAGATTATCAGTGTAGAAAAATTAGTAGAAGACTGCTTAAAGGGCATGTGAATTTAGAGGCATGAGGAGTACTGAACTCTGAAGATTCATCTGCTCCTCTTTCTCATGGTGTGCTTTCCCTCACATACTCCTCAAAGTAATTCTCACCATGTTTGTCTTGAGGTAATTCCCAGGGAATCAAATAAGAGTTCTTTCTCGCTGCCATGGTGATTAAAATATATACTTCAAAGTTACCATTTTTTTTTACCAGACTTTCTCACTTTTCAGCCTTTTTCTTTGCATCCCCCAGGCTTTGATCCAAGAACCATTCAGGTATATTACAGATAGATTATCGCTGTGCTCACCTATCAGTGGAGAAGTTGAGGATGTTTAGCAACAGGACTCTCCTGTACCAGATGTGCTTCCTCTCCGTTCCTAATCCCTGGGGAAAATTTCATATGGGTCTGTTTTGTTCATTGATGTTTTAATTTTATTGACTGCCATGAGTATTTATTACAGAATCACAGAATCACAGAATAGTAGGGGTTGGAAGGGACCTCTGGGGGTCATCTAGTCCAACCCCCCCGCCGAAGCAGGGTCACCTACAGCAGGCTGCACAGGACCTTGT
>Ga0065711_1008996_pt1 | contig 11810 bp, 8 predicted proteins | sample Hoacrofraction12_FD_59098 | JGI IMG/M metagenome (GOLD analysis project Ga0065711, IMG submission 59098) | Hoatzin crop microbial communities from Cojedes, Venezuela - Epithelial fraction 12 v2 (version 2) | ecosystem: Host-associated > Birds > Digestive system > Esophagus > Crop | place... | reverse complement strand
TTTTTTTTTTTTTAAACAACTTCTTATTTACACTCTCTGGTAATGTTTAAAATGTGGCTTAATCACACCTGTATTTTATTGAGTCTTGATGACCTTCTCCCTTATACTGAAGTAAGTACCTGAACTGCAGACACAGGCTAGCATATGCTACATTAGTGGAGATCCTCAATTCCTCACATAGCTCATGTTTTCTTTTCTGTATTTTACAGGTTTTATAAAGTGTGTAATTCATTGAAAAGTTAATGGAAGCTGAACTATAAAATGCTAAACTCTTCAAGATGACAATCGCACAATTGTAATCTTTTTGCATTGAGCTTCATTGGCCTATTTTTCCAAAGAAAAAGGGAAGAATTGGACAAAAAACCTCCTAGTTTTTTACTTCAGAATTGGTATTGAATAAGAAAGAGCTGATGCTCTACACCATCTTCAGTGCCTTTTATTAAAGGAAGGTTGTGTATTTTGCACTATCAGAGCCCATTCTCCAACTAATACAAGCATCACATTCATGCTCACACTAATACAAATGAACTACACCTTCATAAGGTTTGCAGCCTTTAAGCACCTGTACTTTGAAGCCTCAGGATTTACTTTCTTTACTGATCTTATGTTTGATAGGCATGCTCAAGTGTGGGTTTGAGTTCCTTACACGGCATGGTTTTGGTTAGTTTTCTGTACTGCTGGTAGGAGAATGATTCAAGCAAGAATAACATTTTCTATTGCAAAATTTCATGCAATACTGAAATCATTTTGCTTTAATCAAAGCCCTTAATAAACACTCCATAATGAAATGGACATCTTTCATCTCAATTGCAGGTGTTTGATATTACCTAGGCTTGACATAAACTCTCTGAAGTAAAACTCAGCTTTTACCCCTCTACTGCGGCCCAAGTGAGCCTACATAGATTCCTTCTATGGTTGTTTCAGGCAATTCCACTTGTTATCAGAACCACTGTCCAAACTTAAGAAACCCAGCCAAACTGCAATACTAAAGTTTTGGTTTTACCACTGTATTTGGAGTTTGCTGTAAGCATCTGCACCAGGAGACTTAGCTCCCATTTCCTAAATGAGTACAATTTTTAGCCTGATGGTTGTGCAAAATCCTTCAAAAATGGTTTCCAAAGCAACCAAAATCACACACAGTAAGAAGAGTTCAGTTTAAGAGAAGACAAATAAACAAAAAATATCCTGGAAAGCCAAGAAAGAACAGCACTTGATGATTTTTATATGGACATCACATTTTATAGATTTTGTAACTGCAAATTGGCTAGTATTCTAAAAGGAATGAACTGGATGAACTTAAGGGAATTCAGAGGAGCTGGCAGCAGAGATACATTTGCAGCTGGCCTTAGAGAAGTGACTAACTGAGATGAGCAGTCATTGCTGCCAGGGGAGAGAAGAGACCCTTTCAGAAGGTTGATTCAGCTTTTTAGGTGCATGGAATCACCCACTCAAGGTGAATTTCTCTCTCCATTTGCCAAACGGGAGTGGTGTGACAATAAGGCTCCTATCTGAGCTGCCTAAAATTGGGCACAATGAATTCCCTCTAGTATATATATAAAGGTAAAGAGTTCAGATTTCATTTTCAATTGACACAGCAATTCCAACAGGGACAATACTCAACTGTATCAGACAATTCATATTTTTTTTCCTGTAAAATAGTGACCAAACTGCTCATATTCTGACAGGACAGTTCTGTTCTGCTGAAATCATCTCCTCCCTTTAGGTGAATGATTAAATCAGCCCCCTTTTGCCTGCTCTTAATGACTAACTTGCAATTTAGTGGAGTCCCAGTGCTATTTGGGAAAGTGTAATTGATTCCACTGACACAGCTGATATACCTTCTCACTGAATAAAGCTTGTTGTAACAAAAGTGGCATGTTCAGGGCTGTAAATCAAAGGCTTCCACTTCCAACAAAATCTTGAATTTTTGGTGTATCTCAGAGCATGGAGATGTCCTGTCTGTAAAAGTTCAAATATTTGTACAGCACAACAGAATGATTCAAGGTATTCTCACCCAACTGTAGATGCTATTTCTTAACATTAATGCCCACAGTCAAGATTGTGCAAGTAGATGAAGTGCTACAGGGAATGTTTGAAGTGTGTCTCCTTCTGTTACAGAAGAATAAAAGATGAATTTAAAATCCTAAGGTAATTAGTCTGGATGATACTCTGCAGCCGAACTGAAACTAAAGGAGCTATTCTCTTTATGCCAATTGAAACTGTGTTCAAAATCTTTAATATGTGACAATGGCACCTCAAACTTACCGTAATTGACGGTCCAGCAAAAACCAGACTAAGCAGCATCAAGAAGGGAACAGACTCTTGTGTAGGTTCAATGTATGGCATACTCAGACTCTTGTCATAGCAATTAAACCCAGAGTGTACTGGCTTGAAGACATCAGTAAGTTCAAGAAAATAGAGGCTAACAACAGAAGATGCCAATATGGGCAACTAGAAGAGAAGAAAGCAACAAATTACTGTTTGGAAATGGAATAGCAATGCTTTTGCAAAGACAACATATTCTGTTAATAAACCTCTGTAATGGTTGCTATTTACACCTCACTGCTCTTTGTCATATCCATTTTACTGTCTTTCAATAATTAATTCTCTAGAGGTATGATACTATTCAGTTGATACCAAATAACCCTGTTGTCTATCAACCTAGTCAAAACACCAAATCCAATCTTCAGCCCACATAATTTAGCCTTTTCATCTATGAATCATTAATAGATAAACTTTGATTTTTTTTTTTAAAGGAAGTACCAGGACCGCAGTCTCCCAAGTCAGGCCTCAGTGTTCTGCTGTTCATTATCACCCTTTTTCATCCTTTAGCAACTCTGTGTCATGTGTATGATAGTGTTGGTATCAAAGCCAGTTTGTGTGAAGTTTCAAAGTAACAATTAATGAAAAACAGTATCCAGTGCTTCCCTAGAATCTAAATACATGATAATATAGTGTTCTGCCTTTGCACATTCATGCTGTAATTCTATCAAAAAAGCAATTAACTTTGGCGAGACTCAGTCTGTCTATGACCATGATGACTATGGCTCACAATTTTTTTATCCTCTACCAATTTGGTGATTTTACCCTTTGCAATTACTTCCAGTAATTTGTTAAGAGCGAAGCTGGCTGCTCTGGGGATAAATTCACCTCAGCTTGCCACCAGTTCCTGAAAGCACAGACTGAGTAAGCCTCTGTGGAAGGAGGTAGCTCAAGACAAGAAACAGCAAAAATGCATTTTGAAGCCATTGGTTTATAAGTCAACAGAGAGGGCAGCCCTGCCACCGGGGTGGACACTGTGGTATTCAGAGGTAACCAGCAGCATGTGATTATTCTCTGTATCCCCTTAGTAAATGGTCAGAAATATTTTTTGTTTGTTACTTCCCAGAGTCCTCACTGAACAAGGCAACATTAGAACAACGGCCTGCTCCACCACTGAGATGAATGACTCCTTCCCTATGTCTCTACTGCCATGAAGGTACCTATAGATAATACGACGTGAACTGCCTATCTGCTTCCTTTTCTTTTTTTCTTTTTAAGATGACTATCCCATTAACTTTTCCTCACTGTTAGCTGCAGCTGTAAGTAAAAGCTTGCAACTATTAATAGATTCACTTAGGTAGATAAAATCATAAAAATCTGATGAGGCCGTATCACATCTCTTGAAAAAAAAATCCCTCCAATTTTACATCAAGCACCTCACATCATAAGAATGAGGGATTGTCCTAACATAACTTTGGTCATATTTAGATTATATAATTTTTGCAATGTTCAGTACACATTTACAAAAATAAATGATCGATTAAAACCAACGTCATTCATCCTATTCTACAATGGAATAAAGAAGCAGAGATAAAACTGGATAAATATGTATATTGGAAAAATGATGAACAAAACTTGCTATACATAGAAGAAGTACAATGGTTTCTTGCATTAACTGGCCATTTTCAGATATTTAAACACTGGGCTTTTAAAATGCAGACTTTTTATGCGTAAAATGTAATTCTGGGTGGTTAGAGAAGGAGGGCTCTAGCTAAATATTCGCCAAAATATTTTTTAATAGAACTCAGTTTTTGTTTGAAAAGAACAGCTTATCTTTAATGTGCTGAAGGGCAGATTTGAAGAATATAAGTTGTATCTTCAAAGTGTTCTAAGCTAAATCTGCAGAAGGTGGAGAATGGAAGAATTTTGCCTGTCTGATTATCTGTGTTCAAGTTGATTGCATTGTAATGTCACATAATACAGAGCCTGTGATTGTGTAGAAAGGGAGGGAATGTGTATTGCCATCCATAAGTGCTATGAGCATTACAAAATAACACCAGCCATCTAGTAAGTTTGCTTCAGTAAGCCTGTCTGTATGTGTATATATATATAACCCCAACACACATATATATATTACACATATTACTACGTATAGCATAAAATACACATTATGTAATACATATTATATGAATACATAATATAGAATATAACTATTATATAATCTGACATATAATATGTATGGAATAATTGAGTCCTGCTTCCTGCCCACCACAGGAAGAAGTCCAGCTGTTTAGCTGGATGCATTATACACTACTGCTTCTCACTTCCTGCTGGATGCAGTCCCTGACTGACTATAATGCAAGTGTGCATGACTACTCAGTATAACCTAGACTGTTTCTAGTCATTACACAGATGCGCAGGGAGGAAAGAGGACTTCCCTAAAGTCTTCATACTCTGGCAATAATTTAGATTGTTGTGGATTTGGGTGCCCTTCTCTCCATCCCTGCCTGTGCAGAGACTGTGGAGCTGTTTGGGCTATGGGGCCTCCTGACCAGAAGGCTGGCATAGTGCACGCTGTCCTGGTGTGCAAGGAGTTTGCACCAAGTCTGCTGCTCTTGTTGGGACACTGAAATTCGGCACAGCACTTGAACTCACACATATTGCAACTTCACTTCTGCACAGCATATAACTCTTGAACCATTTGCAATGTCTTTTCTTATTAACTATTTGAAAGTCATACCTAATGACTTCGACAGGGTCCAGGTCCCATGAGGCAAAGCATCTTATAACAGGACACAAACCTATTCCAATGAGCTAAATGGACAAAACAGGCAAAGTGCCTACTGCCCTTTTCAGAAATTATGCGCTTTTATCTAGATGTCCCCAAAGGTCCATTTCCTAGAATGGAAACACAAGCGCAGGCAGACTCATGGAACACCTTGCACTCAGAGTTTCATCTCCATTGTGTATATTTCCGTTTCTCTAATGTCAAGAAAAGGAAAGCTGCTCCTTAAACAACAGGCTCTGCATTACCCACAGGTCCACCTCTACTTTGAGTACGGTATTCTTAGGCAGGCAACTGTTTTAAATGGCAATATTGAACTATCAAAAAGAAGCGATATATGAAGTGGTATTTTTACTGTGAGACACTGAAATAAAAGTTGTGGATAACTTTTTTTTAAAACTATTACATGTAAGCTATAATTTTATCACTAATTACAAAATCAAGGAATCGTAAGAATTGCATTTTATTGTCTTACGACTTTACCACAGGACATAGTATTTCTGACTGTAATTACCCATTCTGCTAAAAGAAAAAAAAAATTCTAAAGTACTATGAATCTCCAATGTAACTGCTTACAATGAACAAGTTTGTACTCAATTTGCTATATACAGTATGTCAGATCCCACAGGACATCTTTCTTCCTCTCTTTTTTTAAAATAGAAATATAAAATGCATCTTCTAAAAGTCTAACCTTTCTAAAATAAAAGCAACCGTTTCTAAAATCTTCAAAACAGTATAACAGGCTATTTAATATATGAATATTTATGGACTGTTCTGCTTAAGGCAGCAGTAGCTCTGTAATTACAGACTTGAGCTCCCAACACCTTGAAAATGTCAAATATAATTAGATGGTAGAATGTGTATTCTTTTAATTACAAAATGGAATAGGAATTTTCCTGTTCCTAATTAGAATAATAAAACCCCCAAACTCAGTTCACTTATCTTGACTAGTAAGTCTTTATAGTTTTACTTCCTTGGTTGGAATGGAGAAAGATCCCTGTTTAGCTTGTAATTTAGACCTGTAAATGTAGGGTTTGACTACTCTGGCTTAGAGTCTTAAAGTCAGGACCATAATCAGCCTAGCTGCTGACAAGATTTGATGTGGGGTTTATTTGTTTTCGGAAAAAAAAAATTTTTTAATTTTTCCTCCTGTTATTTTCTTAGACTGTAGGTTAAGAGCCTTTATTAAGCCATAGGACTTTGCTATTAATAATAATTAATGTTATTAATATTTAAAAAGATTTTGCTGGATTGAACTAGGAATCGTTGAAGCATGAGAAAAGATGATCTCTATTCCCAAGAGCTCAAGGATGTAAATACCTAGAGATCTTGTAAGAATTAAAATAAAAGGTGAAAACCTCCTGTATGTTACATAGTGCAGGACAAACCAAAAGAGCATTCAGTAGCACAATAACTTGTCTGAACTGATGGCATATATAACAAATCTTCCTTCTGGCTAAGAGCCACAAGACATGTATCACATATTGCAGGAGAACTGAAAGAAGAGATGGCCGTGAGAGGAGTTCAGAGATGGGAGACAACAGTTCTTCAGGCAGCCCATCACTCTTCTGTCGGACATGCTGTGATTGCTCCTGCGGCCATTTTGGGGTGCTCCTGGTTTACTTGTGAGGATTAGGATTACCCAGGATCCACAGTGCCAGAACAATTTGTTATCAGTCATATGATACAGCTTACGCATGGAAGTCACGCTGATCCTGCCCAAAACCCACAAGTTGGCTACCCCTTAACCACCAGGCCTAAACTCGCTGGGGTACCTCCAGGTAGATGGAAACGTGTCTGTTAAACTTCCCTATCATTAGTTATCCATGGCTTTGAATGCATGAACAGAGGAACCTGTAGAGCTGTACCCCACTAAATACAGTATTGTCATTACTATTAACATGTCACAGATTTTGTACTGAGTTTGCAAGGACTCGGGACTGGGGCTTGTCAAACATGCTTTGTCTGTACTTGTCTTGACCTGCCTGGAGCTTTATTTTTATTTGGTTTAATTGTAACAGCAGTTTTTCCAATGACCTCAGAAAATAGGCTATGCCTAATTTGTTCTGCTTTCACAGATCTTTGTATGGTACAACTCTGCATGATTTTTGAATCTCTATCTAGTAGTAACAAGTAGTTATTCTGTATAAAATGAGGTATTTATGACTAGTGCAGTGCATCCCAAATCCGTCAGGAGCAGTATGATGTTGATGGTGATTCTTCCTCACTCTAGGAACCACTTGGGTTCATTTTTATGTTTGCTAATGCACTTTTCCACCTTGATCTTTCTCTTTTGGTCTGTCTTTTCACATTACATCTCAATTTATTACATGTGGCATGGTTTACATATGTTGGATGCTTGTTTTTTGTACTCTGTTACCCCTACAATTAGTTTTGCCAGCTGCAGTTCTGCATTTCTTTATCTGACCACTGGGTGAGTTGTTTCTAGCCTTGAGGTCTCCAGTAGGAACATATGCTCCATCTCTTATCCTGCACCTGTAACCCCTCCACATTGCACCCTTTGTAATGCAGGAACACAGGCCTGGTATGACAGCAGAGGTCTTGCAAATTGGGCAGTTGAAGGCCAAGCCTTAGTAGGAAAATCTTACTGGAGTGGATGGAATCCTAAACAGCACAAGGTTGTCCTTTGGACAGCTCAGCATCTGGGGCACTGACGTCTGTCTGTCTCTGGCCTTCCACCAGGCACACAACATGTTGTTCCGAAGGAAACACTGAACTGCTTGCTCTTGAGTTAAAATGTAGGACCTTTACATTTACTATTCCACAGGGTCTCTGCAGAGCCCTAAATTTCTAATTAAAGGTGCTTCCTCCTTTTGGAGAATTTCCAAATAATCAAAGCTTCACTAAACCCACTTTCTCTCTGCAAGCATTACAGGCAAGTCAGTAGCAATCAGATATTGATGGTTTCTTAGATGACACCATGGAGAAAGTGATGCTTAAACTGAAAGAAAGGCAGCAAATAAGCACCTCACACCCTCCCTCAGTTTCTTTCTCACCTTGAAAGAATATGCAACTGGATATATAAAACATCCAAAACTCGATGGGAATCAGTAACTTCTATAAATTTCATTTCTCTAAAACTGTACACTGGTATCTAACGCTCATATTTACCAGCACTTAACTAAGCAAAGAGTCCATATTTATCTTCAGGAGAGTAACATCTTAAAATCCACAGGCTTTGTGAGAGTGCAACCATGGAGTGTCACATACTCAAATGTCTGAGCCTCTTTTGTAGGTTGCTAGTTGTGTGACCTCTCTTTGCTTTGCTAAAATGCACTAGAAGCGTTACCTCTTACAGTGAACTCATATCCAGATCCCATGGTGGTGTTGTATTGGGCTGTCTTGGTGGCTACCAGCAGACAGTCTTTAAATATGGGTTACAAAAGTGACTAGCCTGGGCTATATTTCAGCCAGGCTAAACGGCGGGGGGGGATGGGGGGAATGAAATGCCTCTCTTGTATTTATAGTTTAATGTTGAATTCACTGCTCAGTGTGCTGGCCAGAATGACTTGAGTGATTTTCCTTGAGACTGGGTGCAAATACAAAGGCTGTGGAATTGATTAGTTTTACCTGCCTGTATAAAAGATAGGCAAAAAAGAGAGAAGCAGTATGTACATAGCTTTCAGAGGAAGTCAAAGACATGATTGGCCAGATGCAGAATAAAGATAGTATGAGACTAGTTCACCTGTCCAAAAAGGTTAAGGGATCCCTGATACCCTATTGGGATCTTTTATATTTTGTAAATAATTTTTAGACTTAGATGGTCAGGAACTTTTTGATCCTTAGGTCATCCTGCAACCCTTCCATAGCAAGCAAGGAGCTCCTGAGCATGGGAGCTGCCTCCTGGTGTTTCTTTTGTTTTCTAGGAATGAGGGAATCTTTGTAAGCAATCAAATAAACAAACAGGATTGCCTCAAAGAGATAGCTAATGAATTCCATTGGTTTCTCCTCATGGAAAAAATACCAGCCAAGTACTTGGGAGAAGCACGGTCTATTTAATACCTATGTTGTGTTTGCACTGCAAGGCTGTGGCATTGTGGAAGATTCTATTAAAATGTATCATAAATGTCAATCCTTGTGCCAAAGAATTCATGATCTAAATGACAAGGCACAACAGATGGATGAGACAAAAAAAGAGGGCTGTGGTGGGTTGGAGGAGACAAGGTGTTCCTATTCTTAGCCAACTACTAACAGCGATTGCAGCTTTCAATTGCTCTGGCTGTTGTCCTGTTGCACTTTGCCGTGAGATTCACAAAAGACAGGAGGAGAGAATGGAAGGAGGACAGGTCTCTCTCATCCTGACAGGAATGAATAGTGAGGTCATGACTATGATTGAACACCTTCCAGAAATAGGTCAGGAAGAAGAAATTGTATCAGCCCAAATTCTGCCATTTTCTCTTGGTTTTGAGAACCCATGGCTCCTGCTTAGCTACACCAGTGCTGTACCTTCACCCTCAGAGAGACTGCTGTGCAGGGCTGGGATTAAGACCAAGTACAAGTTCAAATGCATTGCAAACTGGGCTGTCATGAGGAGTTTTGAGAGAGACTACTAAGCACAGGATGGCTGCAGAGCAGGGGACTTGCTTGACCTAAAAGCTAGGTTTGTACATGTTTTTATGTTCTAAACTTAATTTTTAAATGCCTCTGGCTTATAAGAGACATTCAGGCTTTTCAGAAGTCTAAGATTTGCATCTGTATAAAGGCTTTTTGCTTTTCTCTCTGAACTCGAGTTTCTGCTGCTTCTTGTCTGTTTTCTGGATGCAGGTTTCATCTTGCTCAAAGACGTAAGGAACCAGTCCTTTCTCCAAAGATTTTTACCTCACCATTGTCTAAGTTTTGCGGAAACTAATTGCAGAGACGTGATATGATGGTCTTTCTACTCCTAGACTTAACACTATCGGATTTAATTTCAACTCACAGTTTAATTTCAAATCCCAGGTGTCACTGAAATCTATTATCCTTACAATTTTGGAAAATTAAATTATCCTTATTTCCAGCATTGATTTTAGAATTTAATTTAATTGGTCGGTGACTGCCAATTTGAGTCTAGCTTTAGAAATACAACAGATATCTTCATGCAACTCCTCAAACCTCTTGACCTTTTGCCAGATCTTAATAGAAAACCTCTCAGTATGCGTAAGACCAGAAATAGAGCTGATAAATCAGTGATAAAGTTCCTATTAATTTCAGAAATCTCAAAGTTATGCTGAATGTATGGTAATCCTAGAAGTGCTTATTTCATTTTTTGGATAAATGTAGGTGAAGCAGCAATGACACAGAGAGAAACCAACAAAATACAAATTGTTTAACAAAAATATTCTCAGGCAGGAATAATCTAAAAATATTTTAAAAATATTTCTATTTAATTAAGTATATGTGCTTCAGTAGAAAGCAAATCCTTAGGCAGAAATTTTACAACACAAGAAATACCATTAATGCATTTCTTTTCAGTGTGACTTCAAACATAATTGATGATGCATTATATTAATTATGATTACAGTTAATTATGATTATTGATTAAATCAATGATTAGTTATAATCAATGAGTAAACTATAAACAACGAGATTTAGGATACTGCACTTACTGTTGATTATGAAACTTCTTTTATGCTCCTGCTGCAAGGTTATAACAAATCAAGAACAGCAACACTTCAGAAAAAGGCGGTTGTTCGGGTCAGAATGTTACCAAACTTCAGCTAGAAGTCTCCTCAAGAACCTCATCTTTAGGGGACAAAGCTGCCAATCCCTACACAATATTACAGTTTATTCTAGTCTCTAAAACATGCTGGTTTCCATACATATAAAAAAAAAAAAAAACAAAAAACTGTGAGTGCCAACACTTCTCCAGTGGCTTAGTCCCATGCGGTTTTGCTACTTTTGAACCCCCTTTCCTACAAAATGAACTTTTAAGTGAGAAGATCATCAATCAAGATACAATGTTTGTAACAAATCCTGTGTATGTAAAGTTCCACAATAGACTGTTCTTTATTAATTTTGGCTACAGAGTAACAGATTCTTAACAATTACAGAAGAAAATCACAGAGAGGGGTACACATTTTTGGAAGAGGTAATCATTTGGAAAAAATTAATCTGCTTTAACTTCTAATGTATTCAGGCCTCCTTTTACTACTGGGGTATTAGGTCAGGAGGATGGTGCAGGACTGTAAAGGTAGCAGGGCCTTCTTTCACTGTGAACTCCTCAAACTCTACATTTGCCAAGCAAGCAGCAAAACACAGAGGGAGATCTAACATGTGGAATTTGCATTTTTTCCTCCCAGGACAGCCCTGGCACAGGCCTGACACCTCCCTTTTTGTTCCCCTTTTCTGCTCATCTTCTGCTAATGGCTGGTAGTATGGAGACTCTTCCACAAGCATAGAAGTGATGTGGAGGATGTAACGTTAATGACTTGGCCAATGAATTATATAGCTGCTCTGAATTCATAGCAGCCTCCTCAGGCCTCAGATAGCTCCTTAATATTTTGGAGGTGCTGGTCTCTAATGCAGTGTTATAAACAAATCTGACATCTGTCCTCTGTGAGTCAGCCACATGACAAGGTCAACACAATGAGCAGACTGTTAAGTGTATTTCTCCTTCTTCCCCTCCCCTCACACATGGCTGACTCTTCTGAGAGAAAAAGCAATGTATTTGGAAAGTATTATGCTACTTCCACAGTATGAGGATAATTTAATCTTCTACAGTTGGCATGTCTTGCTGGGTTCCACTTCCCCCCCCCGCCCCCAC
>Ga0065711_1048434_pt1 | contig 11812 bp, 8 predicted proteins | sample Hoacrofraction12_FD_59098 | JGI IMG/M metagenome (GOLD analysis project Ga0065711, IMG submission 59098) | Hoatzin crop microbial communities from Cojedes, Venezuela - Epithelial fraction 12 v2 (version 2) | ecosystem: Host-associated > Birds > Digestive system > Esophagus > Crop | place... | reverse complement strand
CACGGGTGCGGCGGCTCCGTGCGCAGCCGCGGCCCCTGGCCCCCCTTCCCCCCGCAGCCGGGCCCCGGCAGCTGCCGGCCGGTACCTGCGCGGCTCGCTCCGGTTCAGGTGACACTAGGCTGGGGGGCGGGGGGGTGCCCGAGATCTCCCTGTTCAGCTGAACGCAGTGGTCTAAAAATAAACCGGCGATTGCTGATGGATCAACGGCCGCAGCAACAAGGATCCCCTGTTCCCAGGGCTGCGTCCGCCGGCCCGCCGCGACGCCTCGCCCCCGGCTGACACGGCCGCCGCCCGCGGAGCGAAGCGCGCTCCCGACTGCAGGATCACAAGGTAACAGCGTGGCAACCACCCCTACGCGCTTGCGGGCAAAGGTCCCCAGGTTAAGCAAATCTATACACACCATCTGTAGCAGAGGTTAACGAAAAGACAACTATAAAAGGATTTCGCTAAGTGAAGTCTATCCATTTCACTGCGCTTGGGAACACAGTCGTTTCTAAAGGCTGCGTTATGTAATGCACCTTCACTGCTACCGCCGTGAGTGCGACACGTTCCGGTTTGGGATAACTATCTACAGAAAAACTCTGAAATCATACCCCATAAACCCCAACAGATCCATGAACTACACTTTCAGGTGCAGATCACACTCTTTTTTTTCTGGTCTCCAGTACATTATACACATCCATAACTTGCAGGATTAAGCAGCAGGGACGTCCATCGGGCATCCAGTGTCTTTAATCTTTCTCCAAAACACAATCAACTTTACATAAACAGACATGTGCCTGAACAGTTCTGGAAAACCTCTAAAAACAGAGCCTACCCCTTTTTTGACAATCCTTCCTGACGTTAAGGGTTGCTCTGCCAGGCCCCTCCAAAAATTGCCTTCTGACGTTTGACTGCTTTAAGATTGGCTTGCATTGATGATCAAAAAAACTGCTCCATCCATGACACATCATCAAAGTTAATTAGCATTCAAAATATTTGCTACATATTAACAGAAAAAAGCTTGAGTCTTGCTCTTTTACAAGCAAATTGACGTGACAGGAATCAGAGCTCATTTTCTTCCTCATGACATCACCTTTACCCCCTCCTGTCCCATTCCCATCTCCCGCCGCCTCACACCAGCTACGGCAGCCGTCCATTACTTTGTTGAGCCTTGCTTGTGAAACACCACAAAACATGGTGCTTGGTGCCTGCCAAGGGACCTGCCAGCGCCAGCTGAGGGGGGGAAGCATGCAGCCGAGAGGGGGGACAAGCAGCTTCCTCTTTGGATTATGCCAGACTGGCACGTTGGCTTCTTTATCGCATGAAACTGGCACTTCCCATACTTAACGACGACACCAAGCACCCCTGTTGAGATCCTCTTATAGCTGTTTTCCTCATGTTAGATCTTAACAATAAGGTAGCAGCAGAGTGAGGCAGCTCAGCCGGGCTGGTGGGGGCAGGAGGGTTCCACCAGCTCACTCAGCTGAACCAATCCAGCTGTAAGTGTGTGGATAGGTGGGGAGGGAGATGGGGAACAGAAAGCAAGCAGCACTATTCCTCTCATCAACGTATCACTCAAGAAGGTTAGAAGCCTACTCCCACTCAATTATGTTGCGCCATCCCTCTTGCTAGTTGTGAGAATCACCAACACGTGCCCAAGATGAACAAAAAGGAGAGCCGGAACAGAATGGCTTCTGGCTTCAGTATTTTCAGACTTGCTCATTTTTGATGTCCACAGTCTGCACATGACAACATCATCTAACTTTCTAAGTCACTATAGAAATATGGACTCAGAAAAGGGACAAAACCAGTGGTTTTATTAAAACCAAAAGTATCCAGTGCTTTCAGCTCTTAGATTTTGCTAGTAAGCAATTCGCACGTACAGAAAGCTAATGAACAGTTTCAAGTGTTTACTCTTAAATAATTTTAGAACTGATAACAAACAGTTTTAATTCCTAAAGATGTAAACATTTGCTTGTGCAAATCAACTTTTAAACACACTATGGCTTCTTACATTCGTCTCTTGCAACATCAGCATCTAAAACCTGCTTCTGCACCATCCAGTTAACACTATTCTATTGCTCTAAAAATAAGTTAAAACCATACTTTCATTTTAAGATAAAACATTTTACTGCTCACAACTGAAAATACTTGGTACCTATTGCAGAACACATTGCTGGATTAAGTTATAAGTCTTTTCACTTCTTGAATAAACTCCACATTTATTTTCCATGTGTTCTAATAATTCTCGAGTGTATGCATACACATGGCAAATTTACCTACTCAGAAAGGAAAATATGCTCCCAATTTACTCCAACAGAAATAAAAAACATTGTCTCAAAAGAAGTAGAGCTGGTGAGGTCTAACTTAAATATCAAAGTAGTGCTACAATACACATAAAACTAAGAAGTAAATAAATTTAACTACCAATACTCTGCAACAAGACATTTTCTTTCACGTGTCTTTTAGTTTTATTTTAAATGGCTGAGAATTTTTTTTTTTTTTAAGAACTTGGTACTTAGTCTAAATACAGCAAAAATTATTTTGGGAGATGGAGCAGGTTTTTAGAAGCTGAGATTATCAAATATGAGATCCAATGCAAACATTTGTAAAAACAGGTTATTCCTGCTTTAGAAGTCAAACTCATTGGGATGAACTGACTAACATTTAACAAAACTTTCAGTAAACGAAGAAAACCTCAACATAAAACAAGTTGTCCATGACTCGTACAGTTAAAAAATTAATCAAAAAATACAAATAATTAGAGCTAAAAAAAATAATCATACAAATTTAGATTTTCCAAAGGTTAACCAAGTTACAATAAGCCCATTGAGACATCATATTCGATCTTATAAGTCTATTGGTTTTGCAGCTGGTAGCAGTTTCACTTTAGATATTGGATTCTTTGGAGAGCCTCTGTAACGAACTCTTTCTTTTCCTGGAGCACTTCTTGCTATCGTAGATTTTTCTGGGGCAGCACCTGGAATATTTCCATTAGCTTTTAAGCCAGGTTTCACCGTTTCATGATTGGTTAGATCTTCTAGAACACACTTTGATGGATGAACAGTTGTTTTCTGTTTGTGGATTGCAGCAGTTCTGACAGAAGCATCAGGCTTGTCCGATGGACTGAATGGCCTGCAACATGATCTGAACGTGAAGCCTAGCTGCTCATGAGATACAGAAACTTGGTCATAGGTACTTTCACTCCCGAGTGGTAAAGCCATGGAATTCTTTAAGGGCATTTCTGTGCAGGAGAACAACGCAGAATCATAGCTCAAAGATTTAACAAGCGGTGAACCAACCTCACTTGCTTTAAGCAGATGAGAGCTTACAGATCGTCTGTTAGCCTCCAATAAGGAATTAATTCTTCTTACAGACTGTCTAACAGGAGTACGCTGAAACTGAAGGAGTGGTTTAGTTTTGCTTGCAGAACTTGCATCGTTTAACGAAAGCTTGTTGAACCACTGTATGTGGTCAGAAACCTTTCCATGTTCAGAAACAGTTGATGTTTTGGTTAAAGTCTTATCAGACTTTTCAGCTTGCAGGTATTGGTTGCCTACTTCATTTCGTGATTTAGGCAACTGGGAAGTGGGAAGCTGCCCTGCCACAGAAAGCTTAGCAGTGTCTTCTCCCAAATTACAGCATTTTACCATACAGTTTTCAGCTGTTTGCGAATGTGATAATTCTACTTCCTCTTTTCTTCTGAAGGAACCCAACTTGTTTAAGTCACCTTTTGAGGAACTGTTCTCAACAGTCAGCTTGTCTTCCCTGGCCTGCACTTGAGGCACAGGAAGTTCTGTTAGATTTTTTATATCTGGTTTTGGGACCTGAAGTTCAATTTCAATAGAAGTTTTGAAGTTTCTTTTCTCCAAGACTTTAATTTCATCTTTTTTTGATGGATGTTTATCAATAGCATAAGATTGACTAGATTGGTGCATCAGCTCTCTAGATTTTGTATTTGCTAGATTTTCAGAAACCTCTTCAGCTAACAACTCCTTTTCTGGACTGAGCCTTGTGAGACAAGGAGTTTCATTTAATGTTTCACCTGCTACACTGGAGAAGGAAGATTTTTTATCGCTTATCAAATTGTGAAGATTACTTCCAGATGCAGAAAAGGCTTCCTGAACTTTCAGCAATGTTTCTGCAGTTGAGTTACTTTCCTCTTCCCAAGGCGAAAGTTCTAAGCTGTTGTCTTGTTTGCTTACAGTCATGGATTTGAATTCATCTGGAACTGGTGGGTTTCCAAATATCAAAACGGATTCTGAAGAATTGATTCCCATTTCAGGGTGTCCTGGCAGAATTCCTTCATTCCTGCCGATCACCTGAGAATCTGTAACAGTAGGACTATTCCATGACATTCGGTAAACTACTTTATTGTGACATTTTGGAGTTAGTAAGTTTTCTTCCGACTTGCTCACATTCTTTGAACCTTAAAACAAATACCACAATGTTTAGGAATATGATCTTGCAATTTTAATGATCATTATAGGCAAAATTCTTGCTAAAAGCCCCCAATTATCAAAGCAGCACTGAATTTAAAAACGTCATTAGTCCCTTAAGTTTCAGAGATGTGAAAAAAGGTTGTAATATTAGGAACTGAAGTCACATATCTCATCTTGCTTAACTAAGAAGAGGGATGTACTAAAATACACTAGAAACACAACAAGCCTGTCCTAAACAGATGATTTTTCCCCAGAAGCCACTACCGTTTGAGTAACTTTTGTCCTGCTAGCTAGAAGCACTTTAATGTGATTGCTTTTACATCTTTATCCATAAAGTTATTTTTGCTTTACAAAAGCAGAAGTTTTCCCCATCTAATATATTCTGTTAGATACTTACCTTTCTTGGGGAATTTTTCCTTGACACATGGGCTGAAGAGTACATCTCTTTTTGCACATTCAGTTCTGCTTTCCAAACCCTGTTGACTTGCAAGGCGCCTTCCAATATTTTCAAGTCTATGACCAACCGCACATCCCGATACAATATTCTTGAACAAAAGGTGTTGATTACTCTCATATAAACTTGTAATTTGGAATCTTATTTACAGAAGACTCTCCAGGAAAAGGCTACGCAAATCACCCATAGCAGTCTTTTCTTTGCCATACTTTATCGTCCCTCAATTCTCTGCAGACTTAGGTAGGGGACAACCCACCTGTAGCAGTAAGGTAGGCTTAACCACACTCTGAACACAATGATTCTGCACACAGGTTCTGTAATAGCAGAATTCCAGGACCTGTGAGACCTACTGACCACAAGTGTGGTGGGTTGGCCCCAGCTGGCAGGTAAGCTCCCATCCAGCCACTTACTCGCCCCACTCCCCAGCAGTATGAGTGAGAACACTGCAAAAGCAAAGGGGACACATACACACAAAACCCTAAACCCGCAACTGATGCGAAAGCAATCACTCTCGATAAGTAAACTGATGCCCAGCCAGCCCTTGAGCAGTGGCTACTTTGCAAAAACACCACCCATCCCAGTTTTATTGGCAAGCATGACATTATACAGCATGGAATAGTTCCTTGGTCAATTCAGGTCAGCTGTCCCCTCCCCCAGCCTCTTGCCCCATCCCAGCCTAACTAACCCACTACAAGCAGATCAGTTGCTGCTATGAAGATAAACCTAAGGCTTCTTGTCCTTGACTGCAGGTCCAGTTATGCTGTGGTCACTCCATTACCACATAAATCCTTCCTGCTACTGAAAAGCAGTGCCCAAAACAAGACGACTGGGATAGAACAAGAACACTTACCATTTCTCTGTTGCTTTTCCCCAAACCAAACTTCAAGCGTAAAGACCTACGAACCATTTCTTTTCGGCTAATCTTTGGAGAAAAACAACCTGTCCTTCCTGATTCAGCCCTGGGAGGACAGAGGGGAAGAAGTGACACATAAAATAAACTTTTTAGGAGGCAATGAAAACATCTTGACACTTATTTATGGTTATTTCCTCTCGTTCTACTGTTTCTGTTGCCTTCTTGTCAAACTTTATTAATAGGCACAGGAAGTGACTATACCAGATCTTATTTTGAGCCCTGTTTTTAAGATTACTATAAAAATTTGGCATATTTTGAACACCAAAAAATACAATTTTAAAGACAGGTTGAAATTTTACACATCATTAGTCAAGGGGTGTAGACCTACCTTTCCAATTTATCTTTAGTTTCTGAGAGTTAAGGCAAGTTACCTGTATAATTTTTTGCTTGCATGTCTTTTACTTCTTCTGTTCCCTGTACTAGACAGATGATTTTCACCACCAGTTGAAGGAGACAGTGAAGTTTGTGATGACTCAAGAGACACACAAGGGCTTGCTTCAAACTGAACTACAGGAACAAAATCATATTTACATGATCTTAAATAGTCATTTTTTTTTTCAGATAAAGACTGAACAGTTAATACAATAAAAATAGGTTTTTAAACAGCACATATTTGTTTGCTTATTTTGTGGAGTGCTGGCTTGAAGTTACTTTGACTTCCACTTTTATTTAATATTAAATGAAGCTGTTGCTTTTAGCACCCATAGAAGCAGTAGGATTGGAATTAATTGCATGCTAGTGATATCACTACCTCAATTAAATTTCCACACTGCTATAATCAGATGAGTTCCTCAAATTTTAGAGTTTAATAAGAAAAAATAGATTCAGTCTTCGTATTATTTGCAGTGTGCTTTTTTACATACCTAGCCAAAACAGTTAAAGCAACAATAAATGAAAGAGTTGCTATTCTGATACTTTTTTATGAAACAGATGCATTACTACTATCTTTAGCAAATGTCATTGCTTTGGTTGCTTATCCATAGAAAAAAAAATTTCTGTGAGCTTGAAATGATTTAATAAACAAAAGCAAGATGTTTTGTAACATTTAATTGAGGAAAAAAATTGATCTTCAGGCAAAACAAACATAGCCAATCCAGAATCTATTTTTACTCTAACTTCAGTTGGCAGCACATTAAGGAACCAAACAAAAATAAAATAGGATTTGCAGGGGAGCCTAACACTTGGAAGCACTCTAGTAGAATGAAGTGGTATTAAAGCATTGTCAAACAACAGTAAAAATTCTTCTATAGAATTTTGAGATTACTTAGCATCTAGAGAAAACAAGGTGATTTAAGAAGGAACCTTTATAATAGCAACAGTTACACTTCATATAGCGCTAAGACCAGCTCTTAAAGTATTTAGGAGACAGAAGGCGGCTACAACTTCCAAAAGGTTGGAACCATAGGCAGCTTCATGGATTTGTGTGCCAAGACAGAAACGCGAGTATAACCTAGGTGATACAGGGGGACTGAAAAAGATATAAGGACATCATGACTGCAGATTTGAGAGATTAATATAACAGAAAACAAGACAGAGAACTTTGCTATTGCACGATCCATGTAACATGACAGTCACTGATGAACATACACATAGACTATGTATGAAGACAGGAAAGTAGTGCAAGGAACAATGTTCAGTGAAGATTATAAATGACTGCCTAACGAGCACAAAAGACTGCACATTTAAGTTAAAAGCCATAAACAATCACTTCAAGCAGCAAGGGAGAAGAGAATGCACTGTACCTGATGCTGGTGTTGAGCTGCTGTTAAAAATGCTACTTGGTAACAACTCAAAAGCAAAACTATGCTTAAAAGATCGTCTCTTCTTGCTGGACAAGCCCTGAGCGCAATCAGTTGGAAGTTTACGCTTGGTGCTTGGAGTAAGAACCACCGGAGTCACCGATGAAAGGACTGAAACCAAGAAAACGAAACTTGCAATAACAGCTTAAAAGGTTGAGAGTGTACCAAGATATAAACAGTTGGATATTTTTAAACTCCGAAAGAAAAATTGTTGTAAAAGCCTAGCCAAAGTGCATGCATTTTGAACAGGCAAAGCAGTCAGTATAGCTTAGGGTATGTTGTTTTATTTTGTTGTTTGTTTTCCTCGCAAGTTAGAATACCAGAAAGGAAAATCCAAAACCACACATTAATAAAATAATGTGTGGGGAGGGGGAAGTATAGTCATCTTCTGTAAGTTTAAGAGACAGAGCAAGAGTGAATTTCAGTCCTGGTAAATCCATTCCCAAGATGATAAAATGCTGCACTACTGCACTGAAGTCTTAATGCGCATTAGATAATAAGCACAACTTCAGTTGTATAATCCTAGAACCACACAGCCCTCTGCTGCGGTGATTGTAGCTGCTCCAAGAACTACAGTAAATGCAGTATCCTCAGTAAATATGTAACTATATTCAAAGTTTTAAACAACTTAAACGTAATCACCTATCTTCAACTAAGTTCTAGTTCTTCAGTTAAAAAAAAAATTGTGGAATATAGTTGACAAATCCAGAAGATACTGCATGGGCTTTATTTAGTACAAATGCACCAATACCTACCGCTTCTGTCTTGCTGAGGTGTAGTGGAGGGTGTTCTGTTAGATTTATATTTATTCAATGCTCCACTAACAACATCTGAAATGCAAGACATACCGAGCGATCAAATTTAAAGATGAAGTTTGTCTTGCTCCATTTTCAGCTCAAGTTCAACTTGTATTCTTTCAGAGACAAATAAAGCAAATCAGTTTAAATGGTTGTTTCATGTAAAGAAAACTATAGTTCAGACCTTTCCACCAACATAGTTTCTGTTGCTTTCACAACAGCTGAAAAAAAAAAAAATCTATTTTCCTTAAAAAAGAAACCACTCATATACAGACAACAGAAGTTTCTTGTAGAAAATTCTACTGGTCATTCTAAAATTACATGCCTTCTGATTTCTTGCAGGGAAACCTGAAAGTCATCCCTTGAAGTCTCTCACAGGCTCTCTCACTTTACTGGAGTCTTGAAGCTGAAAAGGTCTTAGAGCTTTGAAGTTATACCCAAATGGAAGTATGAAATTTTGGTCTTGCAAAGAAATAACATACACCCTGTTTGTGAACTATGTGTTTTTGTTCTGGGGTGTTAGGTTTTTTTTTAAAGGCAAAATTAAACTCAGCAGAATATATGCATGAAGTTTTACTTGCTTTCCTGCTTCTAAAAGCCTAAAATTGAAATATTTTTACTAAGTGCTATTGCAGCCTACAGCTGTATTTCCACGTGTTCATAACAAAGATTAGCAAGCTACAAGCCTGCAGTACTTCTTTTATGGTGACTGGTAGATATCAGGTAGTTTTTAAAAACTCATCTTTGAAAATAGATAAAGTGTAGTAACACTATATGTTTTACTACATCCAGAGAAAGAGTAGAAGCTGCATACTGCCAGAACCTATTCCACAGAATTACCAAATTCTAACTGCTTCTCCTCAAAACTTTAACATTCACAAACATTTATCACTTTGCAACTCCAGAATGCTCCCTTCTTCAGAGTGGAAGGGAATATTAGACAAAAAAAAAAACATGCCTTGGCTAAACATATTCAATAATAAAGCCTTAATTTCAATTGCTGTCAGGTTTAATATTCCAGGTACATGAGCTAGATACATACTCATTTTTATAGCAACACATACAACATTGCTGTTATAGTGGATTTGAATCAAGTCAAGCATATGTATTCCATAGTATTTCCTCAAAGAGGACACAGAAGAACAGAGAATATACAATTTGATTGTCTGCATTTGAAAAAAGAAAAACCCAAACTCTATTGAATAACTAAACTGCAAAATAAACCCCAGATCCGTGATAGCAGAGTACGCAGTATCTAATACCATCCAATTCAGAGTTACACTTCAAAACACAAATTATTTACTCAATTCAAAACACACATGCCACTTATTTCTTTACCTTCTCATGACCTGACTTACCAAAGTCTACAATATCTTTGAGTGCCCAAGTACAGTTTCAAAACTACCAAAAAAACCCCAAACATCTTTACTTTATCAGTGTTCTTCACAGGATCTGAAGCTGGCTCAACAAAAAGCTGGAACATTAATCTGGCTCCACAAAATCAAACATAACCAAAATAGCTTCTTTGGTAGACAACAGACAAATGAAGTGATGTGATTACTGAACTCTTAAATAGATTTTGCAAATCAAACCCAACAAATTTCACAGGCATCTCTTCTACTTGTGGAAGGAGCAAGTGCTTAGGATCAGCATACCTGAAGTCTCAGAATAATTCTATTTCAGTTGCTGAAACTTTCACACAACATACCTACCCCCAACACTTCGGTGCCTCCTCTTCTTACATTCACTAGGAGATTCATTTTCACTGTTTTCGTGGCCCCACAGCGATGGAGTAGATTGAAAGGCATCAACACCTAACATCTCAGGAATCTTTTCCAAGATAAATTCCGGTACTTGTCCTGAATTAGTTGAGAAATATTGCTTTTTGAAGTTTTTAAAAAGTTGAAAAGAAAAGGTGTATACAAGTATGTGCAACAAGACATTTTGATAAACATTTATCATCTTACCGATTTCTGCTGCATGGTCAATGAGCGTTTGCACAACAGCAGCTTGCAAGCGAATTTTTTTTTCTGTACTGGCTGACATCTTTTCATTTTCATTTGAGTGCAAGAGGTTGGGAGCAAAAATCACTGCCAGATTACTGCTATCCATTCTGTTTTCACTGGATCTTAACAAGAAAAGGTTGTTTTTACACAAATTATCAGGACACAGGCAGCGGAGAAAGAAAAGACTACATAACACAAATGCAGCTGGAAAAAAAACATGGAGTCATTCACCTGAGTGCCCACATACCGAAATTAATGTGTAGACTTATACACCCCAGGCTAGGTAACCACGTGACTATGTTATCAAAATCAGGATGTTATAGACCCCAGTCAGTTTTGGGAAATGCAATGTATCCATTAGACTATGTTAATTTCATCAGTCATTCCTTTATTTCCAAAGAAGAATGAGGAATACAGCTATGGAAGAATGGAATAAATTCAAGTCCCCAGCAAAACAATGTTTCATAAAGAAAACATTTTGGATTTATGAAAGAAAAGACCATGACTGAATTCTAGTGAATGACTGCAGATAAGAAAGTTTAAAGTCACAAACCACTCACAGAAAGTTACAGCAGTTGTCTGGAAAGAGAAGTTGCTAAAAGGAATTGGGAGCTGTTTACCAGCACTCTCTTTACACTGACCTTAGGGACACAGTTCTCAGAAAGTTGAAAAAGTATCTCAAAGCTTCAATTGTTCTGTCGGCCATCAAACATGACAGCAACACTGTTGCAGTTTTCTTCTCATTTCCTAGCTGCTGAGCTTTGAAGAAGCCTTCCTGCAGGTGGGGCGGGAGAATGGGTTCTGGCAGCTCTCTGAAGAACTGTTTCAGAAGCCCTGCAACATCACACGGCAGTGCCGCCGAGAGGCAGTTTTCACCTTGATCCAGTTTACTCTGAAATTGTTCGTAAGAAACATGATTTGAAGTCTTCAACATACTGTCAAATTTCTAAGCTTAGACAATAATCCTCTAGCCCATGTCAGAAAAGACAGTCACATCTTCCCCATTTGTAGTTTCAGCCTTTTCATGTTTCACCTAACTACAGCATCTACAAAGACACAGACGATGTTGTGAGACCACGTATTAATTCACAGGTTTCCCATATATGCATCCTTCTGGGAGAGCATTGCTAAACAAATCTCCTCACAGTGTCTGGTGTGCATAACTGCTAACAAGCCTGTTCAGTCACAAGTGTGTCCTCACCATCTGGAAAGCTGAACAATTTTCCAGAAAAGAAAAAAAGAAAAAGGTGAAGTTCGCCAGCTTCTGGACTAGATCTCCTCTCATTTCTACAGCAGACAACATTATCAGCCTCCTTCCAATATTAAAACTCAAATATGACTGAAAAGAGTCCAAAGACTAAAACATGCAGATGATCAAGTGAAAGGCAGCTTATTTAAAAAAAAAAAAAAAAAAAAAAA